>Ga0196972_1000075_pt1 | contig 78959 bp, 79 predicted proteins | sample S1v_2013CmetaG_FD_148618 | JGI IMG/M metagenome (GOLD analysis project Ga0196972, IMG submission 148618) | Soil microbial communities from Anza Borrego desert, Southern California, United States - S1+v_20-13C | ecosystem: Environmental > Terrestrial > Soil > Desert | place: USA: California...
ATCCCCGTATGTACCATCGATGTCGTTTGACGCAAGCGAACCAGGCTAAAATCCCGACCACACATGGCATGCAACGCAGCAAGATTTATAGGAAATCAGGTTCAGCAAACCAATGCCGGATCAATAATACGTCAGCTTTTTTTGAAGACATTGGAATCGTTTCAAGCCTTCTTCCAAACGTACCATAGGAGGAACGCGAAGGCGGTCTTCGCTGTTGTGTTGCATTGTGATTCAGAGGTCGATGAAGCCCAACGTCAACTCTCCGCACTTGCTGCAGATTTTGAATTTCGACTGCAGCACCTCTGTCCTGTTGATCGAGTAGCCACTCATCGCGCTTTTCCAGACGAAAGAACGCCCTCCACCGGTTACACCGGGAAGGGCGATTTCAGTTACGTCAAACCAGCAAAGTCTCACATGCTGCGACGCTAATGCAGGTCAGTCGCACCGACCTTGGCGGCCTACGCCTGACCTCGTGCGTGCCGCGTACGCCAGGAAGCGAGAAGACGACATCACGGCCGATGCCGTTCACCGCAATTGCGTGAACTCGACGAAGCCTTGAAGGAACTGCCGCAACTGTCCCTTGATCTTTTCGTCCGTGAGTTCGCCCGCCGCGTCGAACACCGCACCTGCGCGCGACACCATCAAACGGCTGCCGGACCATGGCCACGTTCCCAGCGTATGCAGCACCGGCAGCCAGGCATTCTGGGCGAGGATGGTGCCGAAGCCGCCCGGCGACGCGCCGATGACGGCGACCGGACGGCCGTGGAACACACGGGGAATGTCGGCCGGCGGACGGGACAGCCAGTCGACGGCGTTCTTGAACACACCCGGAATGCTGTTGTTGTACTCCGGCGTCGCCAGCAGCAAGCCGTCGGCGGCGGCAATCCGGTCCTTCAGCGCCGCGACCGGCGCCGGGATGCCTTCCGCCGCTTCGAGGTCGCCGTCGTACAGCGGGATGCCCTTGATGCTGGCAATCTCAAGCTGCGCGCCATCCGGCATGAGTTGCGCAGCCGCCCGCAACAAGGCGGCATTCAATGAACCGGTACGCAGGCTGCCGGCAATACCGATGATCGTTGTCATTCATGCTCCCTTCGTTGAATAGACGAACCTCGACAAAGTCTAGGTTCTCCGTGAAGGAATCATATCGGATTTCCCCCGGCGCTTGCTCTGTGTCAAACCACAGGCGGGAAGGCCCATAGCGACGGATGAACGTTTGCAACATGCGTCGCGCGCACCTCAGCGGAAAGCGCACACAACCACTCCCGGGCCTGGCTTGCGTGGCGTAGCTGACCACGTCGATTTCGGACAAAGAGCTGAATCCGCGACCCGCAATTCACACGTCGATCACCTTGGGCAGCGTGAATTTGAACACCGAACCTTCCGCCGGCACGGACTCCACCCAGATGCGGCCGGCGTGATGTTCGACGATCCGCTTGCAGAGCGCCAGGCCGATACCTGTGCCCTGATATGTCCCGCGACTGTGCAGCCGCTGGAACATCACGAATATGCGGTCGAAATACTCCGGTGCGATGCCGATTCCGTCATCCTTCACGGAAAAGCACCATGACCCGCCAGCGTCTTCGGCGAAGATATGGATGTGCGGCGGGCGATTGCGCCGGAACTTGATCGCGTTGCCGATCAGGTTCTGGAACAACTGTGCGAGCTGGGCGGCGTCCCCCATCACCATCGGCAACCAGCCGGTGGTGATTTCGGCATTGGCTTCTTCGATCGCAACACGCAAGGATCGTATCGCGTCGTTGACGGCCTCGGCGCTGGCGGTCGGCTGGAAAGGCTTGGCGCGTGAGCCCAGGCGCGAATAGCTGAGCAGGTCGTCGATCAGTTTCTGCATGCGCTTGGCGCCATCCACGGCGAACTCGATGAACTCGGTGGCATCGGCATCGATCTTGTCCTTGTAACGCTGCTCCAGCAGCTGCAGGTAGCTCGTGATCATGCGCAGCGGCTCCTGCAGGTCGTGCGACGCGACGTAAGCCAGTTGCTCCAGTTCGGCGTTGGAGCGGGCCAGCTCGTCGGTGCGCCGCGCCAGCACCTGTTCGGCGATGCGCCGTACTGCGATTTCCTGCTCCAGCTGCCGGTTCTGCGCCGCCAGTTCGCGCTGCATCGCCCGCAGCGAAAGATGGGCGTGCACCCGCGCCAGCACTTCCTCTATATGGAAAGGCTTGGTCACAAAGTCGACGCCGCCCACGCTGTAGGCGGTCATCTTGTCGTCGATGTTGGACAGCGCCGTCATGAAGATCACGGGAATGTCCTTCGTCTCCGGGAATGACTTGAGGCGGCGACAGGCTTCGAACCCGCCGATGCCTGGCATCATTACGTCGAGCAGGACCAGGTCGGGCTGGGCGAAGCGGGCGCGTTCGACTGCTTCTTCGCCGTCCTGCGCGACCATCACGGACAGGCCGCGGTTTCCGAGATGTTCGGCCAGCACGGCGATATTGGCCGGTGTGTCGTCGACGATCAGGACCGTGTGCTTCTCAGCCTTGGTCGCAGCCTTGTTCTCGGTACCGCTGTTCATGAAAGTTCTCTCGCTTTAGAGGAGGTTATGAACTGGAGTGAGGGCGCGGCCCCGCACTGGCCGGAAATGTCCGCTCCTCCAGTCAGGCACGCGATCCGGCTTCTTCTGCAAGACGATCGTGCTGCGTATCATCGGGCAGGCGCGGGAGCGTGAACCGGAAGATGGTGCCCTGCCCCGGCGCCGATTCGACCCAGATGCGTCCCCCGTGCCGTTCCACGATCTTCTTGCAGATGGCCAGGCCTATGCCGGTGCCTGGATATTCGCGCCGCCCATGAAGGCGCTGGAACATCACAAATATCCGTTCGCGGTATTCCGGCGCGATCCCGATGCCGTTGTCTTCCACGGAAAAGCACCAGCCTTCCTCGGTCGGTTCTGCCGCGATCCGCACCATGGGGGAGGCATCGCTGCGGAACTTGATCGCGTTGGTAATCAGGTTCTGGAAAAGTTGCGCCAGTTGCGTTTGGTCCGCCATCACAACAGGCAGCGGATCGCAATGGATCTGCGCGCCGCATTCCTGCACCGCGAGATACAGTCCCCGCAATACCAGAGCCATGACCTTGCTGCAGTCGGTAGGCTGCATGACCTGTGCCTTGGTGCCCAGGCGCGAAAAGGTCAGCAGGTCGTCGATCAGGGATTGCATGCGCCTGGCGCCGTCGACCGCGTAATCGATGAACTCGCGGCCGTCCGCGTCGAGTTTTCCCGCGTAGCGCTTTTCCAGCAGTTGCAGGTAGCTGGCAATCATGCGCAGCGGCTCCTGCAGGTCGTGCGACGCCACATAGGCTAGCTGCTCCAGTTCCGCGTTGGAACGTGCCAGTTCATGCGTACGTTGCGCCAGGCCTTCCTCGGCCTGCTTCCGCTCCTGGATCTCGAATTCCAGCCGCTGGTTGATGCGCTTGAGGTCGCTTGTGCGTTCCTGCACGCGTATCTCCAGCTGGTCGTGCGCCGAGCGAAGCGCAGCCTCGGCGGCGCGACGTTCTGTAAGATCGAGCACGAAGGCGACGCCAGTCTCTCCCGACCCTTCGAACATCGCTGCGCCGAGCAGGATGGGAACGCGGGTTCCGTCTTTCCGGAAGAATTCCTTCTCGTAAGGCGTGCAGGTTTGGGTGCGCCTGACTTCTTCTCCCTTCTGCACATCGGCCGCGACAAACTCGGGCGGTGTCAGGCGTGTCCAGAAGATTTCACCGGCTGCAAGTTCCTCGCGGTCGTACCCAATGAGGCGGAGGAACGCGTCGTTGGCATCGACAATGTTGCCCTGCATGTCCCAAAGGAAAATGCCGATGATGTTCGAATCGACCAGCCGCCGGATGCGGGCTTCGCGCTCGCGCAGGGCCTTTTCCGCCTCCTGCTGTTCTGCGGTGCGCTGCTCGATGCGCTCGCACATGGCATTGACCCCTTCCTGCAGGATGCCGATCTCATCACGGACCGGAATCGTCGCAATGCGCGCGGACAACTCGCCCTTCTCAATGCGGTTGACACAGTGCGCGGTCGCACCAATGCGCTTCAGCAGGCGCCATCCGAACAGGCTGACGAGAAACGCGTTCATGCATAGCACAACAAAGGTAATGATGCCGACCTCGCGCAGGAACAGTCCCCGTCCTTCCAGCATTTCCGCCTTGCTGATGGACAGGCTGAGCAGCCAGTCGATGGGTTGCACGGTCACGAACACGGCATAGGTCGATATCCCATCCAGCGTGTACTCGATAACGCCTCGCTCGCGCTGGAACATTTCCCCGACGAACGCGAACGGTGCGCGGTCACCAGGCGAAAAGTCAGGATGGTAGACGATCCTGTTATCCGTCGCTTCGATGATGGCCAGCTTGGTGGTGTGCAGGCCGGGTTTCATTTGCAATTGCCGGCCCATGCTTTCCGCCGCCGCGGCAGCCGCGCGGACGCCGGAGCGGTTCAGTTCCTGGAAGATCGTCTTGCCCGCATTCTCCAGCTCCAGCCGCAGCACCTGTTCGGAGAACTTGTACAGGATGTCATTGATGATCCATATGCCGACGCTGAGGACGGAAACGGTCATGACCACGACAATCCCGATCGACATCAGGTTGAGTTTGGTCATGATTTTCATTTTTCAACCTCTAGAAATGATGCTTGTCCACGTTCTCCTTTGTGAAAATCAGCACAGGTAACGCGACCCGCATCGAAAGGGCATCTTTCTTCGGCGTAAACATGCCGAGGCGGCCCGCCTTGAACGGGACGCCCGGTTTCAGTTCGCCTTTCGCCAGCAGGTAGGCACAGTGGACGGTGAGATAGCCGTGGTCGGGCGCGTTCCACAACAGCACTTTCCGTACCGTCCCGTCCTTGAGGTAATTCCGCATCAGGTTGGGCGTGGAGTTGCCGACCACGGCGATCTTGCCGGCCAGGCCCGCTTCCTTGACGGCCCGCGCTGCGCCGGCCGGGTTGGGTGCGCCAAGCACGATGATGCCCTTGAGCGTAGGCATGGTCCGCAGGTAGTCCTTGGTGATCCGGTAGGCTTCTTCGGTGCTTTCGCCGGCCGGGCGGATATCGAGGATCTTCAGGCCGGGGTATTTCGCGTAGATGCGGCGCTTGATCGCCTCGATCCAGCTCGATTGATTAGGCGCGGTGAAGGAGGTGGTGATGATCGCGATGTCGGCTTTCGGGCCGGTCTCTTCCTGGATCGCTTCGATCAGCCCGGTGCCGAACTCGTCGAAATCCACGAGGTTGACGAAGAACTCGCGGTGACGGGAGTCGCCGTCCCAGCTCATCGCATGGATACCGGCAGCTTGCGCCTTCTTCATGACCTGGACGATTGCCACGGGATCGTTGGCGGCGACAGCAATGACGTTCGGCTTGGTGGGGATGACCGACTCGAGCATCTCGATCTGTTTGCCGACCAGATCCTGGGGCGGCCCCATCCAGACCACTTCCGCATCGGGAAGCTCCCGCGCGGCCTCGTCCACGCCGCGCTTGACCGCGTCGTAGTAGGCGATGCCCAGCAGCTTGGGCATGACGATCAGCCGGTACTTCGGTTCGGATGCGGATTCGGCAGCGCCCGGCAACAAGGCAAGCAGCAGCCAGGCAGCCGCGATGATCGTGCGCAGTAGTCCGGTCATGGTTTCCCCCGCCGATGGAGCCGATCCTTACTTCGGCGGCAGCGTCACGATGGACAACCAGAAGTCCTCGATCGTCCGTACGATGGTCGTAAACTGGGTGAAATCGACCGGCTTGGTAATGTAGCAGTTGGCGTGCAGGTTGTATGCCCGCAGGACATCCTCTTCCGCCCGCGAGGTTGTCAGGATGACGACGGGGATGGACTTGACCCCGTTGTCGGACTTGATCTCGCCCAGCACTTCACGGCCGTTCTTGCGCGGCAGGTTCAGGTCCAGCAGGACCAGGTCCGGCCGCGGCGCATCGGCGTATGGCGGGCGCTGAAAAAGAAAGTCCAGCGCCGACACGCCATCCTCGACCACGTGCAGCGTGTTCGCGACCTTCGCATCCTTCAGCGCTTCCCGGGTCAGGCGCACGTCGCCCGGGTTATCCTCCACCAGCAATATCTCGATCGGGCGGACCGTCATTAATCCTCCCATCTTCCACCTCCTTGCGTTGAAGATGATGTCCCATTGCTGGCAACGCCGCCATGCGAACAACAATGCCGATCGCCTGCATGACTGTCATGCTTGCTGCACTTTCCGGAAACGGGCATGAAGGTGTTGTAGGCGATATTCGCCGCCGGCACAAGGACGCCGTTCAACAGTTTCAGTCGCGGGCCGGGCGGCGGTTCTGGCCGTTCAGCAACGCTTCGACCTCGCTCGCCGGCACCGCCTTGCTGTAGAAGAAGCCTTGTGCCGACAGACAGCCGTGCGCCTGGAGAAAGCGGATCTGCTCCGCTGTTTCGACGCCTTCTGCCAGCACCTTCAGTTCCAGGCTGTTGGCCATCGAGATGATGGCGGCAACCAGCGCAGTCGCGTTGTGGTCGTGGTTGATCTCGCGCACGAAGGACTGGTCGATCTTGATGGTATCCACCGGAAAACGCTGCAAGTAGGCCAGGCTCGAATATCCGGTTCCGAAGTCATCCACCGACAGCTGTATGCCCATGTCGCTCAACTGGTGGAGCGCTGTGAGATTGTCTTCGTTTCGCTGCAGCAGGATTCCTTCGGTGATTTCCAGGTCGAGGTTTTCAGCCGGGATGCCTGACTCTTCGACGATGGCCTTGATGGTCTGCTGGAAACCAGGCTGGTAGAACTGGCGCGGCGACAGATTGACCGCGACCCCCATCGCCGCGTGCCCTGCCTCATGCCACTGTTTGAGCTGGCGGCAGGCTTGCCTCAGCGTCCACTCTCCGATCGACAGGATCAGTCCGGTCTCTTCCGCGATGGAAATGAATGCGCCACATGAAATCGCGCCCTTGTCCGCTTGCCGCCAGCGCAGCAACGCTTCTGCGGAGAATATCCGGCCGCTGGCAAGATCGACTTGCGGCTGGTAGTGCAGCTCGAGCTCGTCGCGCGCCAGCGCATACCGCAAGCGTTGTTCCAGCTCGACACGTTGCTGCACGGCCTTGTTGAGCGCGGCAGTGAAGAACTGGTAGTTGCGGCGGCCTTTTTCCTTGGCATGGTACATGGCCGTGTCGGCGGCACTCATCAGCGTCTCGGCCTCCGCGCCGTCATCCGGATAGATGCTGATGCCGATGCTCGCGCTGACATGCATCTCGTTGCCTTCGACGATGAAGGTCCCGGCCAGCGCATCCTGCACTTTCTGGGCCACCGACGCGGCGTCGATGCTGCCGGCCAGCATGGGCAGGCAAAGGACGAATTCGTCGCCGCCAAGGCGCGCAACACTGTCGCCTTCACGAAGGCAATCCTGCAACCGGCTAGCGACCGCCTTCAGCAGGCGGTCGCCCATCTGGTGTCCAAGCGAATCGTTGACGTGCTTGAAGTAGTCGAGATCGATGAACAGCACGGCGACTTGCGAGTTCTTGCGGTGTGCGTGAGCAATGGCTTGCTTGAGCCTGTCCTCCAGCAGCACGCGATTGGGCAGAGCGGTCAATGCGTCGTAATGCGCAAGATAGCGGATGTGCTCTTCCGCCAGCTTGCGTTCGGCAATTTCCAGCTGCAGCGCGGCGACCGCATTGGCCAGCTCGGCGGTGCGCTCCTGGACGCGGTTCTCCAGGTCCGCTTGCGCCTGCCGCAGCGCTTCTTCAGTCCTGCTGCGTTCCATCGCATAACGGATGGAACGCACGAGCAGCGCGCTGTCGACATGCCCCTTCACCAGGTAATCCTGCGCACCGGACTGCACGGCACGCAACGCGATGTCTTCGTCGGACAGGCCGCTCAGTACGACAAGCGTGGGCACTTTCGAGGCGTGCGAGAGGGCCGTTTCCAGGGTCTGCAAGCCGCTGCTTTCCGGCAAACCCAAGTCCAGCAGCAGGATGTCCACTTCATGATCCTTCAAGTGAGCAAGTCCTGCCGTGAGGTTGTCTTGCCACGCCAGTTGGAACTTCATGTTCCTGGCCTCGGCCAGCATCATGTCGATCAGACGGGCATCACCGGGATTGTCCTCGATCAGAAGGACCTTGATGCGGTTATCGTCCATCGCCTCAACCTCGCAGCCCGGCATCCGCTTTTCGGCACCAGGCGTCGCTTGATTCAGTTTGTGCAGTTTCGCGGAATGGCCGTTGCGAAACCCTCTGTCGTTTCCGGGCTGGATCCGATCGTCGCTTCTCCGGGGGGCGTCGCAATCATCATCCAAAGGATGCCTTTTCCGATTACAACCAGTAACCGCAACTGCTTGGGCTTTGCATGTCCATTGTGCAGTATATGACTTGGGGGCGGCTACGCGAGTTCAGCCTTGCCGGGTAGAAGGGCTCTGTACCAGGTTGGGGGTCGCGCAATGGATACGCAAGGTGGTTACGGCATGCGCAAAGGCGTGCTGACGGCAGCCGTATCCGCAACATGGATACATTGCGGTATCGTCGGTGCAGCGGAAGCCGCGGAGCAATCGCGACAGGCTCAATGCGGTGAGGTGCGTGAGGTAGGTTGACCATCGCACACCCGAGATCGACCCCTTTCATGTGTTGGCAAACCGCTCTAGTGGTCCGACACGTCTCGATTTTCAAGTTACGTTTGCAGGCGGGATATCCTCCCATCATTTTTTACATCCTTCCCCCTGTCATTCCCGCGCACGCGGGAATGACAGGGGGACTATTACGAAAGATCCACTGCAGTCGCCAGTCTGCATGTCCACGCTGAAAATCCAAGCATGTCAGACGACTAGGGCGTGTCATCAACCGGTAACATGACCGCGTTACGCTTGTTCGCAACGCGAGCCGCCCGCCTCCCAGCGAAAAGCGTACACATCCATCGCCAGCACGTCGTCCTCGTGCAAGGACGCGAGTGCTCGTCCGATCTGTTCATGCTCCGCAGGCGTTGCTCCGCGCATGATGGATACCTGCGTGACGGGGATGCCGGCGTCCGGATACATCAGTCGCAACGGTACCTATGCGCCGTGGTCGAGTCCCCGGTGGGCGCTATGGATAACCCGGTATCCGGCCTGCTCGAGCAGGGAAGCCGCCTTTTCCGCGACCTCGGGCGCGCCGGGTGCTGGATAGTCGAGGTGTAGAGCACCGGCGGAAAGCCGCCAAAGCCGCGGATGGTTTCCGGCCTTGCAGCCAGGCTTACGGCGAGACCACCCGGCGATTTCCAATCGGCGGACACCATCAAGATTGCCAGCGGTCACCGGAGCGAATGTCCCGGCCCTTGCAGGAAGTAGGTGGGCCGAACCCGACCGATCGGAGGAACAAACGGCAGCATGCGGCACCTGCTGGTCGATGCGCGCGGCGCTCCATTGTTGCTCACCGTGACCGGCACCAATCGGCATGATGTGAAAAGGTCTATGATCTTTTAGACGTCACGTCGGCGTTTATCCTGAATTCCTTTTACTTCAAACCCGGAAAACGTGCACCAGCGAGTGTGATCGAACGCCCTCTTCCGGCCGCGAAGCACCGAGTGCAGACTAGCACACCAGTACTCGGACAGGAAATCGATACCGACAGCAACCCGAAAGAATCCATTTGATTGGGAGTCTTTTTATGGAGTGCTCGGTGCGCAGAACGTCATGGGTAGCATGACAAGGGGATCGTTCGGAACCCGGGCAGCAACCATGCGACGGGCGACGCCGTTGATCGTGGCTTCGAACGCATGGAAAAGCTCCATCATGTCTGCGTCTGCAGCATCGATGGATTTGAGCTCGGATAGCTTATGCAGTGCTGCATGAGTAACGATGCATTTGCGTCCGACGTAGTCGACGGTGACCATGAACATGATACCTTCCGGAGTCAGGCACGGTTGAGAAATATTGGTTGTCATGACGACTTCCTCTTTGTTTCGGTTAAGGGACAAGTGCAGCGCAAATGCCAGGGTGGCAAGACGCAGATGCAAGCGCGTGAAAAGCGCGGTGCAGCGTGCAGCATCGGGAAAGAATAGCGACCGTCTACGGTGAAGTACTACCGGAGAATGTTTTCAGTACAACACCAGAATGTGGAGAGAGTCGGTCCGCAGGAGGTCGTGGAGGAAAATCGCCAAACAACAAGACTACGCTTATCGTTGACAGCCTTAATAAGACCGTAAGAAAAGTATTTGGTTTGATTAAATTGAAAATAAAAGTGTTATGGCGGTGTGTTGCATGTGGACGCCGTCAGAACGGTTCAGGTGCGGAGGTGCCGGCTGTGCGGGCAGCGTTCTGTTGATCGCGATGGCAATTCCCGATTTGACACAATCCGCGCGCTCGCACGTCATGCCGCCCTGGGCGATTTCGTCCGGTGGTCTCCGAACTCGCTCTGCACATGAATGGCGGCCCCCGTGGCAAGGATGTTCAACGCCCCAATAGCTTCTCCTCCCTTGCTTGTCAGCGAACTGGCCGCGGGATAGCTTGTCTAGTTTCTCATTTGCGTCCGGAGAATGAGGATGTCTTTAGCAAGCGACCAAGATACCGGCTCAGATGACTTGTCGTGCACCAGCCGAACGATGCTGCAGCTGCAGGATGCGGTGTTTGTCGAATGGGAGAAAAGGGTACGATCGTCGGTGAAGGGCGCCTCGGCATTGGCGCATCCGGTTCTGATCGACACCTTTCCGACCCTGTACGCCAACATTGCAGAAGCGCTTACTCCGGGCTACCCAAGAACAAGCGCTGCAGCAGTCACTCCATCGGTCGCAATGGAACATGGCGGCGAACGCGCCCGGCTAACGCAGTACGAAGCACCTGCAGTCATCTCCGAATACCAGATCCTCAAATCAACCATCATCGATGTACTCAGGCAGCACCGTGTGCCAGTCAGTGATGATGAGATGCAAATCATCAGCTCTTCCATCGATGCGTCGATCAGGGAGGCAGTCACTGCTTTTACCCTTGCGCACTCTGCGTTTCGGGAACAGTTCGTTGCCGCTCTGGCGCACGACCTGCGAAACCCGTTGGCGGCCGCCACCTCTGCAGCACAGCTGATTCCACACATCAGGGACTTCGAAAAAATAGACGCTATCTCCCGCAAGATCTCTGAAAGCCTTGGTCGCATTGACCTGATGATTCAGGATTTGCTCGATACCGTCGTGTTCGAGCGCGGCGAACGACTGCCCCTTCATCCATCTAACTTCGATATAGCCGAAGTGGTGCGCGAAGTGTGTGAGCAAGCCGCTGGTGTACACGGTTCACGCTTTGAGGCGATCGGCACAACGATCATGGGCTGGTGGAGTCGGGATGCCATCAAGCGTGCGCTTGAAAACCTGATCAGCAACGCCGTCAAATACGGTGCGCCCGATACGCCTGTTCGCATCAGCTTCAAGCAATACCATGAACGGATCCTGCTATCGGTCCATAACCAGGGCGATCCGATTCCGCCTGATCAGGTAGAAGCCATATTCCAGGTCTTTCGCAGAGCGAAGGCGGCAAAAGAAAGCGACAAGCAAGGATGGGGCATTGGCTTGCCCTATGTGCGCAGCGTCGCTGAAAGCCATGGCGGCAGCATCGACGTCGATAGTGCAGCGGAAAGAGGAACGACGTTCTCGATCGATATACCGCTCGATTCGAGGCCATTCCAAAACGCACCCGTACTAATATGACGTGACTCCAAAGACTTGCGGCGGGCGCTTCCTGTGGCGCGGTGAATGAATGGCGGACTTACGTGGTCCACGAATGCACAGATAGCGACATTCCGGAAATGAAGAAAGCCCGTCGCTGACGGGCTTTCATTTTCTACAGTGGCGGATATCGAGACCCAGGCTATCTGCAAGGTGTCTCAGAGGCGGCACGCGCGATGACCCATGCTATCTGCATGGTGCCAACACCCACAACCGGATATCAAACCTTAAAGGCCTGCGCGCTTCAAGGTGTGCAGAAAAGAGTGGCGTCCTTAAATGGGACGGATATTGACAGCTTTGGCACCTTTAGGACCTGTACCGCGGTCGAAGGATACCCGCTGGTTTTCGGAAAGGCTCTTGAAACCTGTGGATTGAATATCCCCGAAGTGGGCGAACAGGTCGTCGCCGCCCTCGTCCGGTTTGATAAAGCCGAAGCCCTTGGAATCGTTAAACCATTTTACCGTTCCGGTTTGCGTACTCATGAAACTACCTTTCGATATGAAAATGCGGCTTGCGCCAATAGGACACTCGAAACCAAGAAATACGACTGCAGGGAATCAGACAGGAATGGCTCTTGGTGGAAGAGCAAGACGGGAACGAGACCAACAAAGACGACCACTTGATACAAGCGTGAATGACCACTATACAGCCAAAGCAGCTGCGCACCTAACAGTATTTATTTTCATGCTTTCCGGCATTACCAGGTCCGCGTCCGCTGCCTCTCATTCTGTTCCTCGCACCTCCAGCGGCGCCCCCGGGTAGCCACGGGTTCGCAGTTCAATCATGGACATCAGAAGGCACTTTCAAGACCGTAGTGTTCGGGGCTGCCTTTCTGCTTAGTAAGTGAAACGTCATTAGTGCTAACGGTGATGCCGGAACCCATCCCTGTTCGGGTTCGGTACAGGCCAATTTTCGCAGGCTGGAAAGAGATCCTCAGGCGGAACAGAGCGTCCGTACTCGTCAACACCTCGGCGGTAGATAGCAGCGCCGACCTGGACCAGCTCCGCGAGTTCGTCGTCGCGTAGACGATCAGAGATAGGTTCCAGGCAACTGGCCAGCTTTGCGGCGAGCGTAAAGGCATCTCCTTCAAACTGGTACTCCTTGCGCATCATCAGCGCCATGATTTCGAACTTTGTCATGGTTGTCTCTTAAAAGACGAGTATGCAAGCACGATGTGTGCCGCACGTTCAGTGCGGGTTGTCAGCAACGCCGTGATTCCCCGTACACCAAGAAGCCTGGTGTGGCGGTTTTCCGTGTTGAGATGATGACGACAGACCGAAACTGCCTGATATCGGGACATGGAGCGGTGCGCTCTTTCTAGTAACGCTCGTCCGTACCCGCCGGCCCCGTTCCGCCTTGGCGCCAATGAAATCCCTCGTGTTTGGTGATCGCGGCGACTTCGATGGCGCCACCCACGGTTTTCGGCCGTAAAACGGAGAATTGGACGAATCCGATCGTGGTCTCGACAAGAAATCGTGCAAGCTCGGCGGCGTCCTGTATCGGCATGGCTTCGAGGAACAGCAGTTCGTACAATGCCGGTGCAAGTTTGCCGCGCAGGTCTTGGGCCTCAGAACCCGTCAGCCCTTGTTCCTGCAGCAGTGCGCCAAAGCGTCCGCTCAGGCCCAGCACCAGTCGATCCAAAGGCTCGCCATCCCCAGCCCAGCGCGGTCCGAAATCATCTTCTTGCTGTACGCACACTGGCGGTGGGCATCCGGTCTCATCCATCAAGACGTCCCATGCTTCCGCAAGCGGTCTTCCGGCCGAGTAACCGCAAAGCCGCACCTGCGAGCGAACCGCCCCCGCGTAGGCTTGTGCCTTGTCCTCGAACAGGAATTGCCGCACCCGCCACGCAATTTGTTCCACCGTATAGTTCGCTCGATCGAGCGTCCAGTCCTGATATCGGATGTCCTTGCCGCTCAGCCGCATGCCCAGGTCCTTCAGCAAGGTATCAACCGATTCATTGCCGATGCCTCCGGATCCGGCAACCATCACCCCGACCGGGACGCCTTCTACGATATTCCTGATCTTGCGCGAATGGTGATACACCATGCCGCTGGCAAAGGAACTTGCACTGTCGGCGGCCATGACAACACCATCGTTGATCTTTACTGATACGAGTATGGTCATCCAGGCACTCCCTCTAATAATGATCATGCTCGCGCACGATGCGTGCGGCTGTGGCGGGATCATGCGCGGGATTGATCACGGTCAAGTAAGGTCGCGGCCACCTGATTGAATGACAATGCCCGAGTGATGGGGGAGTAACGGGTCGGTGTAGATCATGGTCGACTCAGACGAGAAAGCTGCACGCATCGCACCGCGCTTTTTCTTCCACGGAACGCCTGTACCTCGAACAACGATCACGGTTCCATTGTCAATCGAGAAGTCATCAAACCGGCTTTGAACGAACTGAACAAGAGGGTTGCCATGGACCAAGCTCACCGCGACGAACCAGCGTCGGAACAGGATTTCGCCGAGTTTCTTCCGTGCATGGTTGAGAAGGTCCGAGACTATGCCATCTTCATCATGGACGCCACGGGGACGATTCGATCCTGGAACAAAGCTGCGGAAGCAATGAAGGGATATACCTCGGAGGACACGATCGGCAGTTTTCTCGGCCTTCTCTATACGGAAGAGGACCGAAAGAACGGTCGGCCTCAGCACAATCTGGATATCGCAGCAAAGAACGGCACATACCAGGAAGAAAGCTGGCGTCAGAAGAAAGACGGCTCACTTTTCTGGGCAATGATCGAGATCATTGCCATCAAGAAGAAAAATGGAGAGCTGAAAGGTTTTTGCAAGATCACCCGGGACATTACTGCCGGAAAGTCACTTCAGGATCAGCTCACCAGAGAGAAGGAACGCGCGCAAGTGACACTCGGCGCAATTGGTGACGCAGTCATCTCTGTCGATCAGAATAGTCATGTCGACTATCTCAACGCAAAGGCCGAACAGATGACCGGATGGTCTCTCGCTGACGCGCTCGACCGTCCGTTCGCCGAGGTGTTCCATGCAATCGATGAAGCAACCGGAGAACCGCAGGAACACCAGTTGATCGCGTGGCTGCAACGCGGACAAATCCTCCAGAGAAGCTATTCCGCGGTTTTGATCAGCAGGGATGGAACGCAGTATGCGATCGAGGATACGGCAGCCGCCATCCGGCTTCCGGACGGGAATATTCCCGGCGGCGTGATCGTGTTTCGCGATGTGACGGAATCGCGGCAGATCTTCAAGACGACGACTTACCAGGCAACGCATGACACGCTTACAGGCCTGGTGAACCGGCTGGAATTCGATAATCGCCTGCAACGTTCGCTTGACCGGGCATCGAAAGGACACACCACAGGAGCGGTGCTGTACATGGACCTGGACCAATTCAAGATCGTCAATGACGTCTGTGGACACCATGCCGGCGATGAGTTGCTAAAGCAGCTTGCCCGGCTTTACCGTACCGTGCTGCGCGAGCGCGATACGCTGTCCCGACTGGGCGGTGACGAGTTTGGGGTAATCGCCGATCATTGTTCCTCCGAGGAGGCGTTCGCAATAGCCAACAAGATCCTCCAGTCCACACGCACTTTCCAGTTCGTATGCAAGGATCGTACTTTTTCGGTTGGGGTGAGTATCGGCCTGGTGATGTTCGATGGAACGATTAACGACAAGAATATGATCGTTCAACAGGCCGACCACGCCTGTTATGTCGCGAAGGAAAAAGGGCGAAACCAGATTTACCATCAGCTGCCTAGTGAATCTGCTTCCTTGCAGCGCAAAGACGATATCGACTGGGTTTCCCGGCTCAATGACGCAATACGCAACAATCACCTCCAGCTGCATCTTCAGCCCATTGCCGATGTCAATGGCGGCAACCGGTCTCGCTATGAAGTATTGCTTCGCTTGCAGACTCCAGGCGAGGGACTCGTCCTTCCGGAGCGATTCTTGCCTGCAGCGGAACGCTATTCGTTGATGCCCGTCATCGACCGCTGGGTGGTACGGCGGGTGCTGACATGGATGGAAGAAAATCTTGATCAGGCCGAAAAACTGGACTTTTGTTCGATCAACCTGGCGCCCACGACCGCAATGGACGGAACCTTTCTTGCAGACCTTGGCACCCTGCTCGGCGAGTACCGTATTGCTGCTGAAAAGCTGTGCTTTGAAATAACCGAAACAGCGGTTCTCACTGATATCCGGAAAAGCCTTGCCATGGTCGGCGGGTTAAGGGCATTGGGATGCAAGGTGGCACTGGACAGCTTTGGAAAGGGAATGGGGTCGTTCGCACATCTGAAACGGCTGTCTGCGGACTTCGTCAAGCTCGATCCATCCTTGATTGCCCGGATGACAAACGACACGATTGATGCCGAAGTAGTCAAATCGGTGAATGACATCGTACATGTGATGGGAGCGGAAACGATCGCGCAAGGCGTAGAGGACCAGGCGACCGTCGACGCGCTCGCGCGTATCGGAATCGACTATATCCAAGGGCACTGGATTGCGAGTCCGGTGGCGCTCGGTTCAAGCCTTCATTGAGGCTCGCCCACGGAGTCGAATACTTGTTCGCAACACAGCCGCCGACCTCTCAGCGAAAAGCGTACACATCCATCGCCAGCACGCCGTACTCGTTGCTCGAATGGATTCGCTCCGCAACCACATCCGCGCCGGCCGCTCCCATGGCAACATACAAGGGCAACAAATGCTCTTCCGTCGGATGGTTCCGTACCGCCGATGGTGCAAGGCTGCGGTAGTCCAGCAAGGCGGCACGGTCGCCGGCATGCAGCTTCGCCTCCATCCATGTCGCGAATTCGCTCACCCATTCCGGCGCCGGTGCGTCGATCGGACCGCCGCGGAATTCATACAGGTTGTGCGTCAGCGAGCCGGATCCGATCACCAGAACGTCGTCTTCGCGCAAGGACGCGAGTGCTCGTCCGATCTGCTCATGCTCCGCAGGCGTCGCTCCGCGCATGATGGATATCTGCGTGACCGGGATGCCGGCGTCCGGATACATCAGTCGCAACGGTACCCATGCGCCGTGGTCGAGTCCCCGGCTGGCGCTATGGACAACCCGGTATCCGGCCTGCTCGAGCAGGGAAGCCGCCTTTTCCGCGACCTCGGGCGCGCCGGGGGCCGGGTAGTCAAGGCGGTAGAGTTCCAGCGGAAAGCCGCCGAAGTCGTGGATGGTTTCCGGTCTTTCAGCCAGGTTCACGGCAATGCTGCCCTGCGACTCCCAATGGGCGGATGCCATCAAGATCGCGCGCGGCCGCGGGATCGAATTTCCCAGCCCTCGCAGGAAGCGGCTCGCCGGGCTGTCCTCGATGGCCAGCATGGGCGATCCGTGCGATACGAAAAGCGTCGGCAAGCGGTTCATGGTCTTTTCCTTGGAATACAAAACGGCATACAGCGCATCAACAGATGGACAACTCTTGGAGCGCGCTCGTTGACCCGAGGCACCATCCGCGACAGCGCGTTCGTCAAGGTAATACTCTATTCCTTTGCGAATGAGGAATAAATCGGTGGTCGATTAATAAAATGTTTCCTGAATATTGACAATCGTGGATCAGAAGTTGAACGGAGCCACATTCATTCAATCGGCGCCCCGCGATGCCGTGCAACGTCCATTGGCGCAACAAGCGTTCCTTGATTGCCCCAGCTCATCCGGATGTAGGACACGACGGCGGCAACTTCGCTGTCGTTCAGGATCGCACTGAATGGCGGCATGCCGTACGGGCGCGGGTTTCCCGCCGTGCTGGGCGGATACCCGCCATTCAACACCATACGGATCGGATTGAGTGCCGGGTTGGCCGCCAACGAGCGGTTCCCTGCAAGCGGCGGATACGAAGGGGGAATCCCTTTTCCGTCCGCGCGGTGACATTCCACGCAATGCGTCTCGTAGAGTTTCGCTCCTTGCCGGAGCATCGCTTCCGTCTCTGCCGATTCAATCGCCGGCTCGGATCGGCGTGAGGCTCCGGTTGCAGGAAATGACTTGAGGTAGGTCGCCATCGCGGCGATGTCCTCGCCGGCCAGGTGTTGCAGGCTGCCGCTGACGACTTCCCCCATCGGCCCGAATACCGCGCCTCTTGTCGAAACGCCGGTCTTCAACAGTGCGGCGATTTCCTCCTTCTCCCATTCGCCGAGCCCCGTGCCGGCGTCAGCGCTCAACGAGGCGGCGTACCAACCGAGTTGCGGGATCAGTCCGCCGGCCAATTCCTTGTCCGTTGCTCCGCCGAGGCTTGTGCGGCTGGTGTGGCACGCGCTGCAGTGGCCCAGTCCCTGGACAAGGTAGGCGCCCCGGTTCCACTCGGCGGTTTGTTCCGCTTGAGGTTGATAGGTACCCGGCGTGAAATACAGCCAGCGCCAGAATGCGAGCAGGATGCGCTGGTTGTACGGGAAGCGCAGCTCGTTCGGCCGGTTCGGCTGCCGCGCCGGTGGAACGGTGTTGATGTACGCGAACAATGCATCGGCGTCGACCCGCGTCACCTTCGTGTAGTCCGGATAGGGAAACGCCGGATAGAGAAAGCTGCCGTCCCTGGACTTGCCGTTGTGGAGCGCACGCCAGAAGTCGTCGGCGCTCCAGCGACCGATCCCTGTTTCGACATCGGAGGTGAGGTTGGACGAATAGATGACGCCGAAAGGCGTGTCGATCGCGCGGCCGCCAGCATATGCCTGCCCGCCGCGCGTCGTGTGGCATGCCATGCAATTGCCCGCTTTCGCCAAGTACTCGCCTCGCGCAATCTGGGCTGGCTGGTCGGTGACGGGCATCGACGTTTCTTCGCTGCCGGGTTCGTGCACCCACTCGTAACCAACGATCGCGGCCGGAACGAGCAGGATGATGCCGATGACTAGGAGAAGGATTCGCTTCATGGTTCGACGATTCGTCATTGCGGATGGCTGCCGCAGGCGATGGGCAGTTTGGCTGTGGCGGCGGGTACGGGGCGCATGTCGGCCGGAACCGGCTGCGACGAGAGCCAGGCGGTGATCGCGCCGACGTCTTCAGGCGTCAGTTGCCGGCTGATGTCGGCCATGCAATCCGGCGCATGCGCGCGCCGCGAACCGCTTTTCCACGCGCCGAACTGGGCATTGAGGTAGTCGCGCGGCAGTCCGAGGAGGCCAGGAATGGCGGGAAGCATCCCCGTCAAGCGCGTGCCGTGGCACGCCGTGCAGGCGGGAATGTTCCTCGACGCATCGCCGTTGACAACAAGCCGGCGCCCCCGCTCTGCCGTTGCCGCCGGAACGGCTACCGCCTGCGGCGGAGGATATGGCGGATGAAGATTGGAAAAATACCCGGCCATTTCCTCCAGATACGCATCCGACAGATGCGCGACCATGTAGGTCATCATCGGATACTGGCGGCGGCCTTCGCGAAAGTTCACCAGCTGGTTATACAGGTAAGCCGCCGGCTTGCCGGCGATCCGCGGGAAGAAGCCTTCCCTGGTTGCCCTTCCCTCTTCGCCATGGCACGCGGCGCACGCAAGCGCGCGTTGCGCCATCGAATCCGGGATCTTTGCCGGCTGCGCAGCTGCGCCGGACATGCAAGCAAGAGCCACAAATCCAAGCGCGGGTAATGATCGGAACGGGTACATGGGTTGCCTGGTTCGATATTTCAGGATGCCGGCATTGCCGGTTTCTTGGAGATCCACGCCTCCCCTGACCCAGCTCGCCTTGCATATGGATGCATGAAGGGGAAACGCCTTTTCATGAGCGCCATTCTGATACGCAATCCCTGCGCGTAATAGATGCAGTTGCAATGGGATTTTGCGTATCAGCGATGAAACTGATCCGCGCTGTGCCGATTCCGTAGATTCTGAACACCTTGGCGCTCCGTTCGCCTCCGAATACATCTGCGACTGCCGTCCCCCTCGCTCGCCGGGGCGGGAATCTGATCCGGCTTTTTCACGCCGTTCTGAATCTGTTTTCAAGACACGGAAATCCGCACAATCTGTCACGACACTTCAATCCAGCACAGGCTTGAGCACATGTACCAATACGATGACCATGATGAAGTCCTTGTCCGGGAACGCGTCGCGGAATTCCGCGACCAGGTTGCACGCAGGCTGAACGGCGCCCTGTCGGAAGAAGAATTCCTGCCGCTGCGCCTGCAGAACGGCTTGTACATGCAAAAACACGCCTACATGCTGCGCGTGGCGATTCCTTACGGCGTGCTCTCGTCCTCGCAGCTGCGCATGCTGGCGCACATTGCCCGAAAATACGACCGCGGTTATGGCCACTTCACGACACGGCAGAATATCCAGTTCAACTGGATCCGTCTGGAAGACACGCCGGCGATTCTTGCCAAACTCGCATCCGTCCACATGCACGCGATACAGACATCGGGCAATTGCGTGCGCAATATCACGACGGAACAGTTTGCCGGGGTAGCGCAGGACGAATTGCTGGATCCGCGGCCCCTGGCTGAGATCCTGCGCCAGTGGTCCACCTTGAATCCGGAGTTTGCGTTCCTGCCGCGCAAGTTCAAGATCGCCTTGTCCGCCTCTGGACAGGATCGTGCGGCGTTGCGGATGCATGACGTCGGCATCTACGTTTACAAGGACGCGGACGGCCGCAAGCTACTGCGCGTGTTCGCCGGCGGCGGCCTCGGTCGGACGCCGATCCTGAGTTCCCTGATCCGCGACAAGCTGCCGTGGGAGCACCTCCTGTCCTACGTCGAGGCCATCCTGCGCGTCTATAACCGCTACGGGCGGCGGGACAACAAATACAAGGCGCGCATCAAGATCCTCGTCAAGACCATCGGCGTCGAACAATTCGCCGCCGAGGTCGAGGACGAATGGCAGCACCTCAAGGATGGCCCGGCCACGCTGACCGAAGAGGAGTACGAACGGGTCGCGAGGTTCTTTCGCCAGGAAGCTTACGAGACGCTCGGCGAGCACGACGCCGCATTGGAGGAACAATGCGCGCAAGACAAGCGTTTTGCGCAATGGGTGAAGCGCAATGTCCATGCACACAAGGTGCCGGGGTATGCTGTCGTCACGCTGTCGACCAAACCGGGCGGCCTCACGCCTCCGGGCGACGTCACCGCCGATCAGATGGAGCAGATTGCCACTTGGTCCGAGATGTTCGGCTTTGGCGAGATCCGCGTCGCACACGAGCAAAACGTCATCCTTCCGGACGTGCGAAAACGCGATCTGTACCGCCTCTGGCAGCTCGCTGGCGGTCATCGGCTTGCAACCGCCAACGCCGGGCTGCTGACGGACATCATCGCCTGTCCGGGCGGCGACTACTGCTCGCTGGCCAATGCCCGCTCCCTGCCGGTGGCGGCCGCGATTGCGCAACGCTTCGAGGACCTCGATTTCGTCCACGACCTCGGCGAACTCTCCCTCAATATCTCCGGCTGCATCAATGCGTGCGGCCACCACCATATGGGCAACATCGGCGTGCTCGGCGTGGACAAGGATGGCGAGGAGTGGTACCAGGTCACCATCGGTGGCGCCCAGGGCAACAATGCGTCGCTCGGCAAGGTGATCGGCCCTTCATTCCGTGCGGAGGACATGCCCGGCGCCGTCGAGCGCATCGTTGAAACCTACTGCCGGCTCCGGGTGCATGACGAACCTTTTGCCGACACCCTGGCGCGCGTCGGCGTCGATCCTTTCAAGGCGAATGTCTACCGGAATGCCGGGCAATTGCCGGAGTAATGGCCCATGCACAAGATCATCCGAATTATCGAAGGCCAACCACAAGTTGTGGACGACGACTGGGAAGTCGTGCGCGAGCTTGACGCCGCACCCTGCGAGCGATCTTCACGCCGGATTTATCCGCTCGCAGCGATCGGGAAATCGCCGGACGATCGCGGCGATCGATCGGCGGAGGCGGTGTGGATCGCGCCGGACGATGACTTCGAATCCTGTATCGCGGCGCTCCTGGACGTGCGGCTGATCGCTGTCGATTTCCCGAGCTTCCGCGACGGGCGGGGATACAGCATCGCCACCCTGCTGCGCACGCGTTACGGCTGGACCGGCGAGTTGCGCGCGATCGGCGACGTATTGCGCGACCAGTTGAACTACATGCGCCGATGCGGATTCGACACGTTTGCGGTGCGTGCCGACAAGGACATCCATGACGCCCTGAAGAGCTTCGGCCATTATTCGATCCGCTACCAGGGGGCGGTCGACGATCCTGTCCCGCTGTTCCGCCGGCGCGGCATGCAAGGCCGCTAGCCGGCTTCCTTCATACACCACGGATCCGCCATGAACCAGGCTCCACAGAACGCATCGGTGTTGCTGCACTTCCACTTGGCAAAACATGTTCTGGTTGAGTTTGCCGTGTTGATGGCACTAAGAGCCTGTTCAGTATCTTTTTGGCATGCCAAAAAGATACTGAACAGGCTCTAAAGGAAGACACACATGCCACCCGCCCATAAGAACAAGACATATGCGGTCTTTCTGGCGTCCGTCCTGGGCGTAATCGGACTGCACCGCTTTTACCTCCACGGGCGCCGGGATCTTTGGGCATGGGTGTATGCGGCGGCCACACTGGCGTATGCCGCGATCGTGCTCGTTGAGTCGGGACGCGGGTATCTCGGCGAAAGCGTACCGGCGTTCTTTCCGCTTCCTGCGTTTGCGGCATGGATCGAGTCGCTGTACCTCGGACTTGTTCCCGACGAGGTATGGGATAAGCGTCATAACAGCGGATCTCCTTGTACGACCCGCTCCAAATGGCCGCTCGCGGTGCTGCTCGTCGCGACGCTCTTCGGCGGTTACATCGTGCTGGTTTCCTGCCTGGCGCGGGTGACAGACCTGATGTATACGGGCGGCTCGTTCGGCTGAACCGCCATATTCAACGACATTGAGGACATGTAAACATGACTGGCAACGGACACGACAAGAAGCAGCGGTCCTTCACGGCAACGATGGTCGCGGTGGCCTGGTCCTTCATCGGCTTGCGTCGCAAGAAGGACTTCGATGAGGACGTCGGGGGGTTGAATCCCTTCTACGTTATCATCGGCGGACTGATCGCCACTGCTGTCTTTATCGCAATATTGCTTACCATCGTGAACCAGGTCGCCGGCTGATGCCGCCTGCGGAAGCGGACGCCGGACATACGGGAATGAAATGAAACGCTACGAAGCGCTTGCCGAAGAAATTGCCCAGTCCATCCGCACCGGGGTGATGAAACTCGGCGACCGCTTGCCTTCCGTCAGGCAGACGAGCACGAGCAGGGGCGTCAGCCCATCGACCGTGTTCGAGGCGTACTACCTTCTCGAGGCAAGGGGATTGATTCGCGCTCGCGAGCGTTCGGGCTACTACGTGATCGCCGGCGCCAAGGTGCTGCCGCCGGAGCCGGAGCAGTCGGCGCGCCCTTCCGGCGACTCGGCGCCCGTCGACGTCAGCGAACTGGTGTTCGAAGTGCTGGAATCGACCCGCACGCGCGACGTGGTGCCGCTGGGCTCCGCATTCCCCAGCCCGCTCCTCTTTCCATTGCTCCGGCTCGCCAGGTCGATGGCAGCGAGCGTGCAGGAAATGGATCCCTGGAGCGCCGTCGACGATCTCACGCCCGGCAACGCGGCGCTGCGCCGCCAGATTGCGCTGCGCTACCTGGCCGACGGGCTACACGTGCATCCGGACGAGATCGTGATCACGAACGGCGCACTGGAAGCCCTGAACCTGTGCCTCGATGCGGTCACCCGTCCGGGCGACAGCGTCATCATCGAATCCCCGACCTTCTACGCGGCATTGCAGGCGCTGGAGCGCCGCGGCCTGAATGCGATCGAGGTGCCGACGCATCCGCGCGACGGCGTGGACCTGGAAGCGCTGGCCGAGGGGCTGCAGCGGCACCAGCCCAAAGCCTGCTGGATGATGACGACCTTCCAGAATCCGCTCGGCAGCACGGTGCCGGACGACAGGAAACAGGCGCTGGTCGACCTGCTCGCCGCCCATGGCGTGCCCCTCATCGAAGATGACGTGTACGGCGAGCTGTACTTCGGGAGCAAGCGGCCGATGCCGGCCAAGGCATTCGACACGCAGGGCATGGTGATGCACTGCGCGTCGTTCTCCAAGTGCCTCGCCCCCGGCTACAGGATCGGCTGGGCCGTGCCCGGCCGCTATACGAAGGAGGTCGCGCGGCTGAAACTGACGACCACCCTGTCCGCATCCGCGCCGGCACAGGCGGCCTTGGCCGATTACCTGGCCAAGGGCGGCTACGACAAGCACTTGCGGCAGTTGCGGCATGCCCTGTCCGTGCAGCAAAGCGAAATGATGCAGGCGGTCGCCCGCCATTTCCCGCGCGGGACGAAGGCGACCCGTCCGGGCGGCGGCTACTTCTTGTGGATCGAACTGCCCGGCAACGTGGACATGCTTGCCGTCCATCGGCAGGCGCTGTCGCTAGGGATCAGCATTGCGCCGGGACCGATGTTCTCGGCGCACAGGCGATTTGCCAACTGCCTGCGCATCAACTACGGGCATCCATGGACGCCGAAGACGGAATCGGCGCTGATGACCCTGGGCCGGCTGGTTGCGGCGAATGCGAGTAGTTGAGGCATTCGCCGCATTTCGTTGGCGGGCCTGAAGACCCAGGTTACGGGACAGCGCCGGCATGGGCCAGGGCCTCATGCAGACTACGGTCGAGATCAGCCACGCGGGCGTAGCCCGGACTGACTTCGATATGGCGATCACCGGCATTCAGCAACAAGGCCGGAAAGCTGTTCACGCCGAGCGCGCGGGCACGCATGAAGTCGGCCCTGGTTTCAGAGATCGTGGCCGGATCGCTCCAAACCCGGAAGAAGATTTCGGCATCCACCGGGTATCCCACCTCTTCCAAAGCCGCAGATGCGGCCGCGGCCAGTTCCCGCCCGTCCGTCGTATCGCGGCCGTCGACATAGAACGCTCGCTGCAGCGCCCGGAACACCGACAACAGGTCTGCCTGCGGCGCAACCTTGCGTGCCGTGACGACCGCACGGCAAATCGGTTCCGTATCGTAGACGAAGTCCTTGCGTGCCAAGAACGCTTCGCGGTTGAAAGGCAGGTCGCTGCTGGCTTCGACCCGCGCCCAGTGGCTGAGCCGGAACTGCTTGCCTGCATCGTCAAGGATATCGGTGGCGCCGGCGCGCAGGCCGCCGACGACGATCTCCAGTTCCAGTTCCGGATGCAGGCGCGTGAGCTCCGTCATTTCCTTGCCGAAGCCGTAGCACCATGAGCACATCGGATCAGCGACATACACCAGCTTCATTTTTCGCCCCGCGCTTTTTGCGCGGCTTCTCGCTTGCGGCGGGTGGTGACATTTTCGCGATTCACGCCCCAGTTATCCGTTTCCACCTCGTCGATGATGACGAAGGTGGTAGACGGGTCCTTGTTCAGCACGTTGGTGAGCAGATCGGTCGCACCTTCGATCAGCTTGAGCTTCTGCTCGGCGGTGACACCCTCGTTGGTGACGCGAATATTGACGTATGGCATAGCAAGACTCCGTGGTTGGTTGGCGAGGCCGGCAGCGTGTCGCTACCGGTTCCAGCAAACTATACGTACCCGCCTGCCAGGGATAAACCAGGCTAGGAGCAAGACAATTGATACACCGTGTAATCAATACGGTCGGAGCACGCGACGCGGTGTTTCACTGCATCCGGACAGACGATCTTCGCGATTCCTCCCATTCATGAAAGGAGTTTTACACCCGGTACGTTCAACGACTAGCCGTCTTCTCGATCAGAAAATCCACAAACGTCCGAACCCGTAATGACAGATGCCGCGAGTGCGGGTAAAGCAAATAGAACGGCCGCGACGTGCCGCCAAACTGCGGCAACAGTTCGATCAAGTCTCCATTCCTGATGTCCTTGTCGACGATGAAGCGATATGTTTGCACCAACCCGGCGCCGCTGCGCGCCAGCGTCACGATGCCGAGGACATCATCCGAGCAGGAGTATCCTCCGCTTGTCACGACGTCGACCACTTCATTGCCGCTTTCGCCCTTGACATGAAATGGCCAGGGAATACGCCGCCCTGTGCTGGGCAGCTCGAACTGGATGCAATCGTGCTTCTGCAAATCTTCCAGCGTCTTCGGCTTGCCCGCCCGTTTCAGGTATGACGGCGCGGCCACCAATACCAGCTCGGCATCTTCCAGTTTCCGTGCAATCATCGTGGAATCGGCAGGCATGCGGCCGCGGATGGCCAGGTCGTATCCCTCTTCCGCAAAATCGATATTCCGGTTGCTGAGGTGGATCTCGATTTGCACATCGGGATAACGCCGCCGGAATTCCGGGAGCAGGGGCAGGACGCGATAATGTCCGTAAGGCGTAGGCATGCTGATCCGCAATAGTCCCGCCGGCGCTACCTGCCCTCCGGTCACCTCACGCTCGGCATCGAGCAACTGCGCCAAGGCCTGGCGGCACTGCTCGAAGTAGACGCGGCCTCCATCGGTCAACCTGATCTGCCTCGTCGTCCGCATGAACAGGCGCACGCCCAGCCTGTCCTCCAATCGCGATATGGATCGGCTCACGGCCGCAGGTGTCAGCCCTGCAGCGTTCGCCGCCGCCGTAAATCCGCCCAGTTCTGCTGCCAGGCAAAACAGCTCGATACTCCCGAGCAAAATGTCGTCGAAATTGCGTTTCATCTCTCCCACTCATTACACGATGTATCAATTCATTTGCCCGGCGCGACGTTTATTGACGCGGTGCGCATAAGTATAGTCCCTGCATCGGGACTACACAGAACAAGCGCCCGCCACGACGCAAGCATCGCTACCCGAAGCAAGCACCAGTCGACAACTTTTGAAGAGGCTTACCATGAACGCAATCAACAAGACAGTGATCATTACCGGCGCATCGAGCGGCATCGGCTACGCATTGGCCGATGCATTTCTGAAACGCGGCTATAACGTCGTCGGCAATGCACGCACATCCGAGCGCCTGCAAGCGGCAGCGGACAAGCTGGGCAATCCGGCGAATTTCCTGCAGGTGGCAGGCGATATCGCAATACCGGCGACCGCCAAAGCCATGTTCGCAAAAGCGATCGCCGCCTTCGGCAAGGTCGATATCCTGATCAACAATGCCGGGATCTTCATTCCCAAGCCGGTCGCCGACTATACCGGCGAAGACGTCGACGCGATCGTCAACACCAATCTCAAGGGCTTCTTCTATCCTTCGCAGGAAGCCGCGGCGCACATGGCTGCGAACAAGTACGGCCACATCGTCACGATCACGGCCAGCGTGGCGATGCAACCGAATGTGAAAGTCCCTGCCCTGCTGCCCGTTCTTATCAAGGGCGGCCTCAATCACGCGACCCGCGGCCTGGCGCTGGAACTGGCCGCATCGAACGTCAGGGTCAATGCCGTGGCGCCCGGCATCATCGAAACGCCGTTGCACGCAACAGATGAAGGAACGCAGGACTTCCTGAAGACCCTGGCACCAACCGGGAAGATCGGCACGACGAAAGACGTCGTGGATGCCGTTCTCTACCTGACCGATGCCCAGTTCACCACGGGGGCGGTGCTCACGGTCGACGGAGGTGCAACCGCCGGTACGTGGTAACCGCCGGTCGTTGAACCATGAACGCACAACGCTAAGAGCCTATCCCAGTAGGGAGCGTCTGTGGATTGCGTGCCAGGAAGGCCGCAGACAAGGCGCGAGGAGGCCGCGGGGTGGTTCCCCCGCAACGACGAGCAACGCAGTATCCGGTCTTCCTGGCGCGTAAGCCGCGGGCGATCCCTACTGGGATAGGATCTAAGCACGGACCTCGATGCCGCATCGCACTCCGTTGGATCGGTGCGGCTTTTGATTCGACTCAAATTCCATTCAGGCTAGGCAAGAATTTCGAAACCCAGGCGTAGAACAGCACGTCGTAATGGAAATAAATGGCAAGCGCGGTCAACAGGATCAGCGCGCCGAAGACCTGTTGCAGACGCTGGGCGTGTCGCGCTATCAGACGCACACTCGTAGACATGAGTTGGCCGCCGTAGGCGATCGCGAGCATCGGAATGCCTGCGCCTGCCGCGTACAGCGCCAACAGCAGCGCGGACCTGCCGGTATCCTGTGCTGTGGCGACCAGTACGAGGATCGAGGCCAGTACCGGGCCGGCGCAAGGTGTCCAGACCGCTCCCAGGGACATGCCCAGCACGAAGCCGCCAAGATGCCCGGACCCCGCGTTTCCGGCGGTCGAGCCGATGCGGTCCAAGGGCGCCCTCACGAGTGCCATCGCCCAGTCGTAGGGCCGTTTCCACAGCATCGCCAAACCGGACACTCCAAGCATGACGAGCGAAACCAGCCGTACCGTTTCGTGCGCCACCACGGCCGATTGCGACACGCTGGCCAGCAGCATGCCGAGCGCCGCAAACGACAATATGAAACCCGACACGATGAACAGCGGGCGGCTACGACTATTCTCTTCAGGGCTTGTCACTGCAGTACCCAGGACGATGGGGAGAATCGGAAGTATGCAGGGTGAGGCAATGGTGAATACGCCGGCGAACAAGGCCAAGGGCGCTTCGATCAGATTGTTCATGGCATGGTCTGGTTGTGTGTCCTAAACCGAAGCGGACACGTCTGCGGCAGGCGCCTCCTGCTTATGGGAGGTGCCTGCCGCATGGAGGAATGCGATCAGCTTCAACTGCTGCCCGCGCTTCTGTTAACTGCAATACGTGCGGTCGTCAAAGTGGAGTACTGAAACGAATACGCTGAACCTGCTCCATCAAGAGCCGCTGTAGAGGTTGGAGCCAGCACCGTAGGGATGGAGCTTTCTATACTGCTCCAGCTCGGCGCGTACTTCATCGCGCGATTTTGTTTCGGCTGCCACCGGAAGCACCGGATAGGTTGCGTCATTCGTGTAAAGCGTGCCGTCGGCGCGCGCCCGTTCAATCTCGGCAACGACTTCGGCCCGGGTCTTCGGCATGCCGCTCTGCATGACGACAGGATATTCGGTGTCGCTTACATGGAGAGTGCCATCCGCACGTGCTTGATCGATTTCCGCGATGACTTCGGCACGCGTGCGCGTGGAGACAAAGTTTTCGTCCGGCGCGACGTATTCCTGCGCATATACGGAACCGGCGGCGAGCATGGCAAAGGTAGCTGCGAAATGCTTGGCATTCATTTGGATTCTCCAATCGGGTTAAGAAGTAACGGCGTCGGGCCGTATCAAGAGGCCGGTGCCGGTGCCTTGGCTTGAGGGCCAGTGCATGGGACCCAGTATGCGGATCGCGTGTATCCCGAATATGTATCTGGGTGCCGGTTTTTGTATGGCCGCGTACCACCCATCGCGCTTGATACATTCGGATACAGGATGCGATTTCCGCGCCGAACTATTGGAGAATCGAGGGCCAGGCTGGGACGCCTGGATGCCATGAATCTGCTCGACAAGACTGGCGACTTCATCGTCCTGCCTGCAAGCATGCAGGCAGGGCGCGTTTTCATTCAGAACGCCTGCTTCTAGAGTGGTTTGACAGCGCATTCAAGGGAGGTGAGGTCGGGTCGAAAAGCGCAGCCGTACGCGATGTACGGCGAGCATCGCAGGCCCGAGATCGCCCCCTTTAATGCGTTGGCAAACCGCTCTAACGCGCCGGAGCCGCCTCGGCGATGTCCGGCCGCGCGAACAATTCCGCCGTCCACTCGACAAAGGCGCGCACCTTGGAAGAAAGGTGCCGATTCTGCGGATACAGGATGCAGAGCGGCAGTTCTTCCGAAGGATGGTCTTCGAGAACCGGCACCAGCCTGCCTGCGGCAATATAGTCCCTGACGATGAATGCCGGCATCTGGATCAGGCCGATGCTGGCAAGGGCGGCTTCGGCGCATGCATCGGAATCGTTGATGGCCATGCGCCGGTGGCCGAATATTTCCACCTCGGTCCCGTTCTCCCGGTACGCGAATCCATATACCTTGCCGGTTCTGGGCGATGCGTAATGGACGAGATGGTGCCGCTCGAGGTCCGCCGGGACGGCAGGCGTGCCGAACTCGCGCAGGTAACCCGGGGTGGCGCAGGTTACCAGCCGGATCGAGCCGATGCGGCGTGCAACCAGCGATTCATCCACAGTGGCACCGCCGCGAATCACGCAATCGACGCCTTCCTGCAGCAGGTCCACCTGGCGATCGGTACAGCCGACTTCAAGCTCGATTTCCGGATACCGCTTCAGGAACTCGCCCAGCGCCGGCACGATCAGCCGCCGTCCGAGCGAACCGGGGATATCCACGCGCAAGCGCCCTCGCGGGCTGGTGGTCAGATGGGTGATTGCCGCTTCGGTTTCTTCCAGGTCGTTCAGCAGTCGCGCGGCGCGCTCATAGTAGGCCGCACCGTCGGGCGTCACCGTCACATGTCGCGTCGTCCGGTGCAGCAGCTTGACGCGCAGGCGCTGTTCCAGCGCCGCGACCTGTGCCGACAAGGTCGTCTTCGGAATATTCAGCGACGCAGCCGCCTTCGTGAAACTGTTCAGTTCCACCACGCGCGTAAACGCAAGCATCGTGTCAAATCTATCCATGGGATTGTCCAGCTGGTTCAGACGATATCGGACATTCTATCTCCCTTGTCCAGCAGTCTCGCCCAAACAAGCACTTGCCTGCGGCGACTGTCAGGCATGCGCCTCCGCCTTTATTGTGCAATTTGACTGGATAGTTATTCCAATAACACCCGATTTATCTCTTCAATTTCGCCCAATAGAATGGCTTCACTTGGTCGCGAATGCAAATGCAGTCGCCCAAGGTGGCGGAAAGCGTGGCAAGGCCGATGGCCCGCCAGCAGCCGAGCGCCTCGATCTGTTTTTTTACTTTCTGGAGAATACAAATGAATGCCAAACACCTGATTGCGGCTGTTGCCGTGCTTGCCTCTGCCGGCTCTGCCCTGGCGCAGGAATATGTCGCCCCGGATGCGGGTTTCGTATCGACCAAGACCCGCGCAGAAGTCATCGCCGAACTGCAACAGGCGCGTGCTGACGGTTCGTTGGCGTATGCCGAACACAACTACCCGGTCATCGATGTTGCCTCGACCAGGACGCGTACCGAAGTCCGTGCCGAACTGGCGCAAGCGCGTGCCGACGGTTCGCTGGACCAGCCGGAACACAGCTATCCGGTGCTGAAGGCCGAGACCAGCCAAAAGACGCGTGAGCAGGTACGCGCCGAACTCGCCCAGTATCGCGCAGAGCGGCCGAACGGCGATCTTCACCACACCTACATCGGTAACCGCTGATATGGCGCTTGCAAGGCAGCCAGCCGCAGCGCCCGAGACGTACCGTCTCCCATGGCGCTGCGGTGACATCTTGCTGAACGTATTCGGTGCTGTACCCGTGCGCAATGACCGGCCGCTCATCGTCTATTTCCATGGCGGCGTCTTCAACTGCGGCGCGCCGGAGGATGCCGAGCCGCTGGCGAAAGCCCTGAGCGATACTGCAGTGGTCGTGTGCGTCGCCTATCCGCTGGCGCCTGGGTGCCGTTTCCCGGATACCGTGGAAATTGCATTCGAAGCGTTGAAATGGGCTGCGGCGCACGCAAAGGATTTTGGCGCGGACCGGGCGCGCATTTTTGTTGCCGGCGACCAGGCAGGCGGCAATCTTGCCGCGGCAACGGCGCTGGTGGCGCGCGACAGGCGAGCGCTGGCGCATGATCTGCCCCCGCTGGCTGGCCAGGTTTTGCTGACGCCGCTGCTCGACCCTGTCCAGGCGAGCAAATCGATGCAGACGGTGGCTGACGCGCCGTGCAGGAAAGGATGGGCCGCGTACCTCCCGTGCCTGAGCGACGCGCTCCATCCCTACGCCGCACCGGTCCATTCCCGGCGTCTCGGCAGTCTGCCGCCGGCGCTCATCCTCACCGCGGAACGGGATCCCTTGCGCGATGAGGCCGAGACTTATGCCGCCAAGCTGATCGGCGCCGGGGTGCAGGTCCGTGTGCATCGCGTGGCGAATGCCGCCGGCGACCTGGTGAATCCCGCCCATCCGGAATTTGCGACCGTTGTTGCGGCCGTGGGCCGATTCGTTTCCGATGCGAACTGAATGACATCACGTCCGGCACGGCATTCGCGAGCCGGAATGAAACACAGGAAATGGTGACGCCGCCTTGCAGTTCCGGCGATCAGGCAGCTGCCTCTTGCCGCGCCGCGCGCCGTACCGCTTGCGGCGGTTGACCGTAAGCGCGCAGGAAGGCGCGACGCATGCGCTCGGGATCATCGAAGCCCGTCTCGCGCGCCACCGCGTCGATGGAATGACTGCCTTCCTCGATCATCGCGCGCGCGGCTTCGACGCGCAGCACTTCGACCGCCCGCGCCGGCGACTGCCCCGTCTCCATGCGGAAGCTGCGGCTGAACTGCCGCCGGCTCAGGTTGGCGACGTCGGCCAGCTCATCCACCGACAAGGGCTTGCGCAGGTTGTTCTTCGCATAGCTGAGGGCGCTCTGGATACGATCCGACTTCGGTTCCAGTTCCAGCAGCGCCGAGAACTGCGACTGCCCGCCGCTGCGGCGGTGATATACGACCATCTGGCGTGCGATCTGGCGCGACAGTTCTACACCGTGATCCGTTTCGACCAATGCCAGGCATAGATCGACGCAGGCCGTCATGCCCGCGGACGTCCAGTACCCGCCGTCGTTGATGAAGATGCGGTCCTCCTCCACCCTGATTTTCGGATACCTGCGCTGCAACTCGCGCGCCACGCACCAGTGCGTGGTCGCTCGGCGTCCGTCCAGGAGACCGGCTTCAGCGAGGAGGAGTGCGCCCGTACAGATGCTGGCCGTACGCCGAGACGCCATGCTGGCCTTGCGCAGAAAGGCCAAAAACCCCGGGCTGGACTCGACCGGTCCCATTGCACCGACAACCATCACGGTATCGAATTCATGACTGCCGAAGGCCTTGGTCCCCACCGGCACGCCCGAAGAACTCGGCACCAGGCCGCCATGCTCGGAAAGCAGCGCCACTTCATAGCGCGGGCGGGCACCGAAGCTGTTCGCCAGCTCGAAAACAGTCGTTGCCACCAGATCCAGTATCTGGAAGCCGGGATAAACCACCAAGCCGATCTGCCGAATCATGATGTCCCAAAATGAGGTTAATACGTCCTTTAGGCCACAATCTAGACGCCTACACTGCGTCTGTCAATCCACCTCATGAAAGGAAACCTCCCATGACGACGCAACAAACCAAAGGCACGGCGCTGATCACAGGCGCCTCCACAGGCATCGGTGCCGTGTACGCGGACCGCCTCGCCCGGCGCGGCTATGACTTGATCCTGGTTGCACGCGACCTGCAAAAACTGGATGCGCTCGCAGCGCGTCTGCGCAAGGAAACGGCGCGCCAGATCAGCACGCTCAAGGCCGACCTGACGGCTGCCGGTGACCTGCGCGCGGTCGAGCGCTGCCTGGCTGAGGACAGCACCATCACCATGCTCGTCAACAATGCCGGTGTGGGTGCGACTGCCTCCCTTCTCGATTCCAAGGCAGAAGACCTGGACCGGATGATCAACCTGAACGTCCTTGCGCTGACCCGCCTGACGCACGCTGCCGCACCCGGCTTCGCGGCGCGCGGCAATGCCACCATCATCAATATCGCGTCCATCGTGGCGATCGCGCCGGAACTCCTGAACGGGAGCTATGGCGGCAGCAAGGCCTATGTCCTGGCACTGACCCAATCGATGCACAAGGAACTGGGCGGCAAGATCCGCGTGCAGGCTGTGCTGCCAGGCGCCACCAGCACCCCTTTCTGGGCTGTTGCAGGTACGCCTGTCGAGTACCTCCCGCAGGAAATCGTGATGACCGCGGAGGACATGGTCGATGCCGCGCTGGCAGGGCTGGACCAGGGCGAAGTCGTGACCATTCCTTCGCTGCCGGACCTTGCCGAATGGGAGCGCTACGACACGGCACGCATGGAGATGGCGCCCAGGCTGTCGCGCACCAAACCGGCTGCACGCTATCTGGAAGGTTGACCGCAGCGGGCAACGCTGCCGCGACACGATCCCTGACTTGCTTCCGGTTGTTGTACGTAATGCCTGCCCGCAGTACGAGGGCAGGCATTACGACGAGATGGCGCCGGATCAGGCCAGGTTGATCGCAACGTCGATATTCCCGCGCGTGGCTTTGGAATACGGGCATGTGCGGTGCGCCTCATCCACCAGCGCCCGGGCGACGTCGGGCATCACACCCGGCAAGCTGACGTTGAGGCGAGCCTGGAGGAAGTAAGCGCCATCAGTTGTCCCCAAGTCGACTTCCGCATCCACCGCCAGCTCGGGCGGAAGCACGATCTCCATTCTGGCAGCGGCTTTGCCGATGGCACCGATGAAGCAGGCCGACCAGCCGGCGGCAAACAACTGCTCCGGATTGGTACCACTGCCCTTGCCTCCGGGCGGCGTCAGCTGGATGTCGAGGCGGCCATCGGAACTGCGGGACGAACCGTCGCGTCCGCCTGTGGTGTGTGTTTTGCCGGTGTACAGTACTTTTTCGATTTTGGTCATCGTGGGTTCCTATAAAAAGTGGGAGAAAAATAAAACTTCCATTTGCATCCGGATTCGCTCAACCCGGGTCTTTACCAGGAAGAGCACGACGTCGTACGTAAGGCCGTCCGCCGTTTTCAAAGGTAGGTCCGGCGTGTATCTCCAATGTTTTCTGCCGGCAGGATTTTTGTACCCGCAGGTGTCTGGTGCAGCCGGGATACATTGAAATACAAACCGCGGGTTCATCTCCGGCCTTATTCCTTCTGCGCCAGCAAGGACTTGATCGTCGCCTCGGTCTCTTCGTACCGGCCCTCGCCGAAATGGCTGTAGACGACCTTTCCTTTCTTGTCGATCAGGTAGACCGCTGGCCAGTACCGGTTGTTGTAGGCACTCCATGTCGCATAGCGATTATCCTGAGCGACCGGGTAGCGGATGTCGAAGCGCTTGATCGCTGCCTTGACGTTGTCGGTGCTGCGTTCGTGAGCAAACTCCGGCGTGTGCACGCCCACCACCACCAGTCCCTGGTCCTTGTATTTCCGATGCCAGTCTTTGACATGCGGCAAGGTATTGATGCAGTTGATGCAGTCGAAGGTCCAGAAATCGACCAGCACCACCTTGCCGCGCAACTGCTGCATGGTCAGCGGGTCGCTGTTGAGCCATTTTTCGATGCCGGTGAACTCCGGTGCCGGTGCACCGTTCATGGTCGAACCGCCCATCACGGCGCCGGTCGTGGCGGCAACAGCCGCGAAGGCGCCAAAGGCAGCGACGGCGGCCAGGGTCTTGAGTCGGGGATGCATGTCAGGGTCCTTTCAGTGAGGGAAAAAGAGAGTCAATCCCGGTACAGGCGGGGATGTCGTCCTGCAGTATTGGAACCCCGGCTCGTATCGCGCTTGTGTCGCCGCGGCTGCATTTGTGCAATGTTTTGTTTCGGGCTGGCCGCCAGATACACTGGGATACAAAGTGCCGCGCCGATTCAGCTATAAAGAGCGGACATCTTATGGAGCGCACATGACTACCGACCTGCTGAAAGGATCCTGCCATTGCGGGGCAGTCCAGTTTGAAGTCCGTACAGCCCTCACTCCGGCAACGCGCTGCAACTGCAGCCTGTGCCGCCGCAAGGGAGCGCTGATGTCGCCCCCGTTCGAGGCGGGCGAGCTGAAAATCCTGCGCGGCGAGGCCGACCTGACGCTGTACCAGTTCAATACGCGAACAGCGAAACATTTCTTCTGCAAGCACTGCGGCATCTATCCCTTCCATCAGACCCGCACGAATCCGAAGCTCTGGCGTGTCAATATCGGCTGCCTGGAAGGCGTTGATCCGTTTGCGCTGGAGGCGGGGTTGGGCGACGGCGCGAGCCTGTCCGTCGTGGAGGATGCATGAGGCGTGGCGTGCAGTTTCCTGCACGCAGGACGCCAGCGGATAACCCCGTTTAGACTATGATCCATTCATGGAAGATATCGACCACATCCTGATCGTCGACGATGACCGCGGCATACGGGAATTGCTTGCAACCTATCTCGAAAAGAACGGGATACGCACTTCGCTGGCCGCCAACGGCCGTGAAATGCGCGCCGCCCTCGAACGCGGCACCCCGGACCTGATCGTGCTGGACCTGATGATGCCCGGCGAAGACGGGCTGGTGCTGTGCCGCGAACTGCGCTCCTCGAAGTACCGCTCGGTGCCGGTGTTGATGCTGACCGCGAGAAACGAGGAAGCGGATCGCATCCTCGGCCTGGAAATGGGCGCCGACGATTACCTGTCCAAGCCATTTGCGGTACGGGAACTGCTGGCGCGCATCCGCGCGGTATTGCGCCGCGCCCGGATGCTGCCCCCGAACATGCAGGTCACCGAAGCATCGCAGATGCTCGCCTTCGGCGACTGGCGCCTGGACACGACGGCACGCCACCTGCTCGATGCCAACGGCACCATGGTGGCATTGAGCGGCGCCGAATATCGCTTGCTGCGTGTATTTCTCGACCATCCCCAGCGCGTGCTGACGCGGGACCAGCTGCTCAACCTGACCCAGGGCCGCCAGGCCGATCCGTTTGATCGCTCGATCGACCTGCTTGTCAGCCGGCTGCGGCAGCGCCTTCTCGATACCGCGCGCGAACCGCGCTACATCAAGACCATGCGCAGCGAAGGTTACGTGTTCTCGGCGGCCGTAACCGCGGTCGAAGGCACGCAATGAACGCACAGTCCCTGCTGCGCTGGCCGCGCACGTTGTTCGCGCGCCTTGCGCTCATCCTGTGTGTCGGTCTGGTACTGGCGCAAGCGCTATCGTTCTGGCTCACCATGACCGAACGTGACCAGGCCACAACCAACCTGATGATGGGCTATATCGAACGCGAGGTCGCCACCTCGGTTGCCCTGCTCGATCGCCTGCCGGCCGCTGAACGGCCGGCATGGCTGCCGCGCCTGGCGCGCCGGAGCTACGAGTTCATTCTCGGCCCGGGCGTCACAGGCAAGCCGCCGGATGCGCGTTTGTCGGAACTGGTGGCCGCATCCATCGCCGACGGTATCGGCACCCGCTATCCGCTGACGGTCAACGCCGTGCCGGGCGAACGGGAGCGCATGCAAGTCCATCTGCAATTGAGCGACGGCTCCCCGCTGACGATCGACATACGCCCGATGCCGGGCGTCCCGCTCTCGGACTGGCTGCCGCTGATGCTGGTACTGCAGCTGGCGGTGCTGGCTGCCTGCTGCTGGCTGGCGGTGCGGCTGGCGACGCAACCGCTTGAGCAACTGGCGCACGCCGCGGACGCGCTCGGCCCGGACCTGAAAGCGGACCGGTTGCCGGAGGATGGCCCGTCCGAAGTCGCCCGAGCGGCCAAAGCGTTCAACGCGATGCAGGACCGCATCGCTCTTTACATGCGGGAGCGCCTCCAGGTCCTCGCAGCGATCTCGCATGACCTGCAGACACCGATCACACGCATGCGCCTGCGGGTCGACGTGATGGGCGAGGACCCACAGCACATCCGCCTGCAGCAGGACCTGCAGGAGATGGAAAGCCTCGTGAAGGAAGGCGTGACCTATGCACGCACCTTGCATGGCGCTGCGGAAGTGCCATGCCGCATCGATCCCGACGCCTTGGTCGAGAGCCTGGTCCTCGATTATGTCGACGCCGGGAAGAACGTCTCCCTGCAAGGCAGGTTCGCAACGACATTGGTGACACGCCCCCAAGCATTGCGCCGCATCCTTGGGAACCTTGTCGACAATGCGTTGAAGTTTGCCGGTGCGGCGGAAATCGTGGTGTCGCCCGTACAGGATGGTCAGGTCACGATTTCCGTGCTCGACCGTGGCCCCGGTATCCCTGGTGACTTACTGGAATCGGTATTCGAGCCGTTCTACCGCCTGGAGGGATCCCGCAACCGCGATACGGGCGGTACCGGACTGGGGCTGGCAATTGCGCGTCAACTTGCGCTTGCGATGGATGCGTCCTTGACGCTGCATAGCCGGCAGGGGGGCGGACTGGAAGCCAGGCTGACGCTCGGGAAACCGGACTAGTTCGACATGTTTAAATTTTCGGCCTGGACATGCAGGCGGGCGACTGCAGTGGATCTTTCGTAAAAGTACCCCGTCATTCCCGCGCAAGCCTCGGCGGCCCCGCGTGAATCCGTTGCGTATTTCAGTGCTCGTACGCATCTTGCGGTGAGATCGCAAGCTGCATTACGAATCGATCTTAGAACGACACTGACTGCATTGTGGCGGCACGAAGCAGTCATTGCCATTATTCAATTGAGTGACCCCTTTACATCACGGCGCAATGTCGCGCCGCACCCGCTTGATATGCTGCTCCACATAGAATGCAGCAGCGTCAGCATCACCATTTGCTACCGCCTCGTAAATCAACCGATGTTCGGCAACATAAAGCTGAATGCGCTTGGCATCATGAATCCCATCGTCTCTCATCCTGTTCCAAAGCGGCTGGTCCATGCTCTTGGCGATCTCATCTGCAATTTTGATCATCAATGCGTCTTGCGTCATGACGGCCAGCTGACGATGAAACAGGCGGTCGCTATCGCTCCATAGCTTGCGCTGCGCCGGGTCATCAATGTTCGTCACCTTGCTCATCGCATCGAGATACTCCTCGGCTTGTCTGTCGCGCCTGGCATGCTTTGCCGCCAGCCGGACAATCGCCGGTTCGAGCACCAAGCGGGCCTCAATAGCTGAAATGGGGCTGAAATCGGCAGTATTCGGACGGCCTTCTGCTTCCGGCTCGGCAGGCGCTGATAGCGATTCGTTTGCAGATGCACAAACGTAGGTCCCGGACCCGCGTCGCGTTATCACCAATCCCTCGTTCTGTAGCGCGCCGATAGCTTCGCGCACATGCGCTCGGGTGACCTTAAAAAGCGCGGCCAGTTCGCGCTCGGCCGGCAAACGTGAGTCCGGTGGAAACTTTCCTGACCTTATTGCAAAGCGAATCTGGTCGGCGACCTGTTCGTAGATCTGTTTTGGCGGGATATAGCTTGCTTGCTGAATAAACGCCATGTAGCTCTCCAGTGCAAAAATCACTGGTACGAACTATACCACTTTGGTTCAAACAGGACAAAATTCGGCGGAATTGGTCAAAAACTAGCGAATTAGCGGTTGACCATCGACCACATTGTGCCTAACATCGCCGCATTGGTTCCATTATTCACTTGTTTGGTCTACGAATGAACCAAAATTTGTAGCATAGAAACGCTGACCAACCTATCCCAACTTCGGAGAGTAGACATGTTGCAATTCACCAAGGTAGCTGTAATCGGCGCTATTACAGCTGTTGCGACTACAGCCAGTGCACAGGAAGTCGTCAAAATTGGCATGACCGGTCCGCTGACCGGTCCGCAAGCACAGGCAGGCAAAGATAACGAAAACGGCGTGCGCATGGCCATCGATGAGCTGAATGCAAAGAATCCCGTCATTGGGGGAAAACCGGTCAAGTTCGTCCTTCTGAGCGAGGACGACCAAGCCGACCCTAAAACAGGCGTCTCCGTCGCGCAAAAACTCGTTGATGCCGGCGCAAAGGCAGTGTTTGGACCGTATAACTCCGGCGTCGCCATTCCTGCGTCACGCGTCTATAACGATGCCAGGGTGGTCATGGCGACTGTGGGCTCTAATCCGAAAATCACCCAGCAAGGATACGGTTATGTGTACCGGATCGGGGCCAGCGACATTGAGCTGGGCGGGAAAATTGCGGCATACGCAATACGCGAACTCAAGCACAAGAAGTTTGCTGTCGTTGACGACCGCACCGCTTACGGGCAAGGCGTCGCCGAACAATTCATCAAGATCGCGAAAGAGAACGGCGCTGAGATTGTCGGCCGAGAATTCACCAACGACAAAGCTGTCGACTTCAATTCCATCCTGACGAGCATCAAGAACAAGAAGCCGGATGCGGTCTTTTATGGCGGGCACTACACGCAAGGCGGCCCGTTGCGGCGTCAGATGAAGCAGTTGGGCTTAAATGCAGCGCTCCTGGGCGGCGATGCCATTTGTAATGCGGAGTTGTTCAAGCTGGGCGGCGACGCCGTCAACGAAGGCGTCTACTGCGTGCAGGGCGGCGCGATCTTGGAATCAGGTACTGCCGGCAAGGCTTTCGTCAACGCCTATCAAAAACGGTACAACACCAAACCGCTTACCTACGCCGTCTCGTTTTACGACGGCATGATGGTGGTTGCGGAAGCAATGAAAAAAGCCGGATCGGTTGAACCGGAAAAGTACATGCCTGCCCTAAATACCATCAGTTATACAGGCGCCGCCGGCAAGTACGAATTTGACGCCAAGCACGACCTGAAGCAATCACCGGTCACGGTGTACACCGTCAAGGGCGGTGAGCCGGTCGCACTCACCAGCTACTAGTGGTTCGACACTCGTCAAATTTCGGCTTACGGTTGCAGGCGGGCGATTGAGGTGGATCTTTTGAAAGAGTTTTCCCGTCATTCCCGCGAAGGCGGGAATCCATAAGCCAGACTGGACAACCTCACTATGGATTCCCGCCTTCGCGGGGGCACGCCGAGTGGAATGACGGAGAAAAGACATCTCCAGTTCGACGGTTAGTGCCCGCATGCAAGTACAAGCCGAAGATTTAAGCGTGTCGGATCACTAGAGCGGTTTGACAGCGCATGCAAGGGAGCCGAGGTCGGGCCGAGAAGCACAACCGTACGTGAGATACGGTGAGCATCGCAGGCCCGAGATCGGCCGGGGGCGCCGAGCCCCTTTCATGCGTTGGCAAACCGCTCTAACCGCGGGCGGTGTCCCTTCGCGCTGCCAAGGCCGTTTTAATGGTCATGGCAGCGCCATGCGTGGCGCGTCCACACCTGCATCACTTCTTACTTCGAATGAACCATCAACCATGAACTCTTCCCTTCGTCTTTCACCTCAAGACCGGGCAATGCTGGAGGGGGAATGCGGCAAAGCAGCTGCGTTCTCGATGCGCATCCTGTCGCAGTTTGCTGCCGTCATGGGCGCAGAAGAACTGATCGATATCAGCTCCGCGCATATCGACGGCTGCCTGTACCACGGCCAGACCAGCCTCGACTTTGTTGACCGCCTGATCGCCGATGGGGGGAGAGTAAGGGTTCCTACCACGCTGAACGTCGGCTCCCTCGACCTCATTCATCCCGAACTGTTTTTGGGCGAAAAACAGGTGGCAACTGCAGGCAAGCGCTTGATGGAAGCCCATATCGAACTTGGCTGCGAGCCGTCGTTCACCTGCGCTCCCTATCAGCTGGAAAAACGGCCGAAGTTCGGCGAACAAATCGTTTGGGCAGAGTCCAACGCGATCGTTTTCGCCAACTCGGTCCTCGGTGCCCGGACCAACCGCTACGGCGATTTCATTGACCTGTGCGCGGCAATCACCGGGCGCGGCCCGTATGCCGGCTTGCACAAGACGGAGAATCGCCGTGGCCAGATTGTTTTTCGATTGACGGGGTTCTCCAATGCCCTGCTGCATGAGGACATGCTCTGCGCGGTGCTGGGGTATTTCGTCGGGTCCAAGGCCGGAAACAGCATTGCCGTCATTGACGGTCTCCCGTCAACGATCAATGAGGACCAACTCAAGGCATTTGGCGCGGCAGCCGCATCGACGGGATCCGTGGCATTGTTCCACGTTGTCGGTGTGACACCTGAAGCGCCGACCTTGCAAGCTGCACTGCAAGGCCAGCCGCCTGAACAGGTCGTTGAGGTCAGACCAGAGGACCTTTGGACGTCTTTCCAATCCCTCAGCATGGCCCGGCACGGGGCAAGCATTACCGCCGTCGCGCTCGGCACTCCGCATTTCTCCCTTACGGAGTTTGAATACCTGCACAAGCTGCTGCAGGCGTATTCCGGCACTCCCAAGGCAGGGTTTTACATCAGTACCGGCCGCTACGTGCTGTGGGAGTTGGAGCAACGCCAACTGGACAAGTTTTTCAATGAGCGCGGCATTCAGATCGTGTTGGATACCTGTACTTACGTGTCCCCGGTCATCCGCGAAATGGACGGTGTCATCATGACCAACTCCGCGAAATGGGCGCATTACGCGCCAGGCAATATCGGTGCAAAGGTCGCATTTGGCAGCATGGCCGAGTGCGTACGTTCCGCGTATGAAGGCAAGATTTGTTGGAACGAATCGATTTGGAGCGGGAAATGATGTCCGGAGAAAAAATGGTCAATACTCAAGAATACGCACTCGCAGTCGAAGGCAACCTGGTATGCAACGGCACCGCTTTGGCTCAAGCGATCAAGCTGGACGTGCCGCTCAGCTTTTGGGGCGGTTACGACTCGGAGTCCGGGACGATTATCGATGCCTCCCATCCAAACCGTGGCCAGTCTATGGCCGGCAAGATTCTTGTCATGCAGCGCGGGCGCGGATCCAGTTCGAGCAGCAGCGTCCTCGCTGAGGCCATCCGCGCTGGAACCGGGCCGGTTGGCATTGTCCTCGCCGAGAATGATCCGATCATCGTTCTTGGTGCACTCGTTGCGGGCGAACTGTATGGAATTCACTGCCCCATCATTGTTACGCCGGCCGAGCAATTTGACCGCATCACCGACGGGGACATGCTGTCCATTGCCGGCACTCAATAACAAAGGAGATAGCACGATGCTCAACTTACTACGCACGATACAGACGATAGACGCACATACCGGCGGAGAACCGCTACGCATTTTGGTAACCGGAATGCCGCCGGTACCGGGCAAAAACATCCTTGAGAAGCGGGCATGGCTGAAGCAAAATCGCGATGACCTGCGCCAGTTTCTGATGAATGAGCCGCGCGGTCATGCCGACATGTACGGCGCATATCTATTGCCGCCGACCACTCCGGAGGCCGATTTCGGTGTGATCTTCATCCATAACGAGGGTTACAGCGACATGTGCGGCCACGGAATTATTGCCCTGGGCAAAGTGCTGGTGGAAATGGGCTACGTCGAACGGAAGAGTCCGGTCACTCGAATCGCCTTTGACGCGCCCGCCGGGTTTATCGAGGCGCAAGTTGAATGGGATGGACAGCGTGCGGGCAATGTCACCTTCCGGAACGTCCCTTCCTTCATTTTCATGCGTGACCTGGAGGTGGAAACACCCAGCTTCGGCCGCATTACCGGCGACATCGTTTTCGGCGGCGCCTTCTATTACTACATCAATGGCGCACAGGCCGGTCTGGAAATCAAGCCGGAACAGGTCCGTTCGCTGATCCAGTTGGGAGCGGAAACCAAGGACGCGGTGAAGGCAAAGGTCAGGATCCAGCATCCCTTGGAGCCGGGCTTGAACGAACTGTACGGGACGATTATCGATGGCCCGCCCAATCGTACGGGCGTCGATCAATCGAACGTCTGCATTTTCGCCGACCGCGAAGTCGATCGCTCCCCCACCGGGACGGGCACATCCGGTCGGGCCGCACAGCTTTTCCTGCGCGGTCGGCTGCCAATGCACAAGCCGTATATCAACGGCAGCATTGTCGGCAGCAGTTTTACAGTGCGCGTTGTCGACCGCGTGAAAGTGGGCGATTTCGACGGCGCTATCACGGAGGTCACAGGCTCTGCACACATCAGCGGATTCAACCAGTGGGTGCTGGAAGATTCTGATCCCTTCCCAACCGGCTTTTTCTTTCGGTAATCACGTTCATGCAAATCTTTGACCAGGCCCAGACGGCCCACGCACTTCCGTATTCGAAACTTGTCACCGCAGTGGCTAGAGCAGCACAGGAACTGGCGACGGGGACCATCACCGCGCCGGAGCGTCAGGTGGTGACGATTGACCCCGCGAGTGTCCTGCTCAGCATGCCGGCAATCGGTGGCGATATCAGCGTTACCAAGCTGATTACCGTCCATGCAAATAACGCGCGCCACAGCCTTCCCGCCATTCAAGGCGAAGTGGTTGCCTTTGACACTGCGACCGGCCGCCGCCTCGCATTGCTCGATGGACCGACGGTGACCGCACGCCGCACGGCCGCCATGACGCTGCTGGGCATCGATACGCTTGCCCCGAAAAAACCATCTTCCGTACTCATTATCGGTACTGGCACGCAAGCAGCGGCGCATGCTGACGCACTCGTCGAGTATTTTGGGATCTCCCAATTCTGGATTGCAGGCCTCACGCAAGCCGACGCAGAAGCATTTGCGTGTGGCTTGACGCAGCGGCACGGAAACGTGCAAGTGCAGGGTCTGGCAGCCGAATCGCTTCAGCACGAAGTACCGGCAGCGGACGTGATTGTGTCGCTCACAACGTCGACCGTGCCTGTGATTCCTTCGAAAATTGACCCGCAAACATTGGCTGTCGGTGTGGGGGCATTCAAGCCAAACATGGCGGAGTTTCCGTCCGAGTTGCTGCATGCACGCCAAATTATTGTTGATGACCTCGCCGGCGCGAAGCATGAGGCGGGCGACCTGATACAGGCTAAGGTCAACTGGGAGAGCGTCGTCGAGCTTGCGGATATACTTTCAGGAAAAAAATCCCTGGCGTCCGCCATCCCTGTCTTCAAGACTGTAGGCCAAGCTGCCTGGGACTTAGCCGCGGCACGTGTAGCAATTGGTGCATAACCGGCATCGGACTTCAATGGATGCAAGCGGCGTTCGAGGCGAATCAGGCCATTGCAAATCAACTTCGTCATTTCACATTAGACACAATTGTTATGTCGGCAAGAGTGCCGCCACCGGTTGACTCGCCGTTATGGAACCGGGACGGCCACGCTTCCGGCGCATTTTCCTCGCCCCACTGACAAAGACATAAAGCTGATATCGGCGCTGGCCATCCATCTGCATGATTGATCTTTCGCAATCGACTCATGCTGGCGCATTGTCGACGCCATGCACGTCGAGGATTTATCGCCAGAAACCACAAATTCGATTGCATGAGCCGCGCCCAAGGCCTCAAGCAAAACCGCTTTTCTTGCCCAACGTCCAAAGCGACAAGCCTCCGGCATGTTTATATAAGCTCGATTCACGGAGCGCGAGCAAGCCAAGCCTTTACTTTTCCGAGCCGTACGCCACCATGCCCAGACCACCCAGCCGTCCACGGCACTTCTCGATGATCCGGGAATTCCATCTTGCGGACTTCTTCACGCTCGCGAATGCCGCATGCGGCGTGCTGGCACTCTTCTTTTCCATGCAATACCTGATCGATGCGCGAATGGAAGACTTCTTTCTCGCCGCTGCGATGGCGCCGGCCGCATTTGCCTTCGATGTTCTGGACGGACGAATCGCACGCTGGCGCCAGGCCCACTCCGCGCTGGGACGCGAGCTGGATTCGCTCGCCGACGTGATTTCTTTCGGAGTCGCACCGGCCGTGCTGGCATTTGCCGCCGGCATGCAGGGCGTGGGCGACAAGATCGCACTGATCTATTTCGTCTGTTGCGGGGTCAGCCGCCTGGCGCGCTATAACGTCACGGCCGAGAACCTGTCCGAGGGCTCGAACAAGGTTGCATATTTCGAGGGAACGCCGATTCCGACGAGCATCGTGCTGACTGCCATCCTCGCCTTTGCGGGATGGCAAGGACGGCTCGGCGACCAGCTTTACGGCGGCCAATGGCAAATCGGCTCCGTCACCTTGCATCCGCTTGTCCTGCTGTTCGTCCTGTCGGGGACGCTCATGGTCAGCAAGACGCTGCGCATTCCGAAGCTGTAGCTTAGCCCTGCGGCGAACCCCACATCTGCGCCAGCAGATCCGGCCGGTCCAGCTGCCGAAGCCACCACTTGAGCGCCTCGCCTTCGTGGTCACCGTGCCACGCAATATGGAAGGTATGGGACGGCGGCGGAGTGTGCAGTGCTTTCGCCACCAGGTCGCCACGTTCCAGATAGCGCCGCGCGACGCAGAGCGGCAGATAACCGGTGCCGAGGCCCACAAGCTGCAGTCGAAGCTTTGAGTCCAGATCGGGGACGGTAATCGTTTCCTGGCCTTCGAATATTCCCACGGTGCGCCGTTCTAGTTGATGCGAGGTGTCGTCGATTGCAATCGCGCGGTATTCCGTCACCTGCTGTGCGCTCAGCGGTTCCGGAACGTTCGCCAAAGGATGGCTCGGCGCAATGCAGAACGTCATTTCCAATGTCCCGATCGGGCGGCTCGCGTAGCCGGAAAACGGTGGATCGCCGATCGCGCCGATGACGAGATCGGCGCGCCTGGTGTACAACGCATCCCATGTTCCGCCGAGGACTTCATGCGAGAAGCGCAGCCGCGTCGCGGTGCTCTCGCCGTAGAAGGCAGTGATATAGGGTACCAGTGCATCAAATGGAACGACGGTATCGACCGCGATGCGCAACTCGGCTTCCCATCCGCTGTCGATGCGGCTCGCCCTGCATTCGAGATCGGCGGCGTCCCGCAGCAACTGCCGCCCGCGCTGCAGCAAGACGCGTCCGGTGTCGGTCAGTTTGGCGCGATGGCCGGTACGGTCAAACACGGTGACGCCGAGATCCGATTCCAGCTTCTGGACGATATAGGTCACCGCCGATGGCACCTTGTGCAGTTCATCCGCAGCTGCGGCATAGCTGCCGCGGCGCTCAATCGCGTCGATTGCCTCGAGCGCTTCGAGTGTCAGTTTCATCTGAAACCCTTCAGGCTGCTTCCGTGCGAATGGCGATCGTCCCCGTCAAGGTCTTGTGGACCGGGCACTTGTTCGCAATATCGGTCAGGCGCTCCCTTTGTTCGGCGTCGAGGTTGCCGATATAACGAATGCGGCGCTTGAACACATATGTGCCCTCCTCCTGCCCATGCTCGATGCGCACATCGATGTCCTGCAGGTCGAAGCCCTTGCGCTTCGCGTACATGGTGACAGTCAGGGCGGTGCATGCCGCCAAGGCTGCTGCCAGCAAGTCATGCGGCTCCGGCCCGGTTTCTTCCCCGCCATAGGCCTTCGGCGCGTCGGTAAGCAACTTGTGCGGGCCGATTTCGATGACGTGCTGCAGCGTTCCCTCGCCGCGATGTATCGTGACTTCCATTCCATCCTCCCTTTTCTTTCCAGACAGTCTATTGCAATGCCAGCTTTTTCGCGATCTGAGTGACGTGGCGGCCCTGGAAGCGGGCGATCGCGAGCTCATTCTCGCTCGGCTGGCGCGATCCGTCGGCACCGGTAATCGTCGTTGCGCCGTATGGCGTGCCACCGCTGATCTCGGTCATGTTCACGAGACGCTGTTCGGAGTAAGGCGCTCCCACGATCACCATGCCCTGGTGCAGCAGCGTCGAATGAAAACTCGTGAGCGTGGTTTCCTGGCCTCCATGCTGGCTCGCGGTACTGGTAAACACGCTGCCCACCTTGCCGATCAAGCCGCCGCTCATCCACAGGCTGCCGGTCTGGTCCAGGAAGTTGCGCATCTGCGCGGACATGTTGCCGAAGCGGGTCGGCGTGCCGAAGATGATCGCGTCCGCATCGGCGAGCTGTTCCGGCTTGATGAACGGGACATGGGCGAATGCCGCCCGGGCCGCCTTGGCGCCGCTTTTTTCCAGGATGTCGTCCGGCACCAGCTCCGGGACCTGGAACAGCGCCACGTCGGCATTCGGCACTTCCCGCGCTCCGGCGGCGATTGCCTCGGCCATTTTGTAGATATGCCCGTACATGCTGTAGAACACTACCTGGACTTTGGTTGCCATGTGAATTCCTTCAAATGTTGGATTGACGGGTTTCCACGGATCGTCCCGATCCCCGGCTTTGAACCCGGGTCTTACGACCTGTCGATTGCAAGGTAATGGGCCACCTTGGGCGGCTCGTTTCCGGTATGGAACCGAACCGCCTCGGCCTGCACATCCGCGTCGGCCCTGGATACCCGCTGGTGCTGGCGCAGGTGCTCCGCCCATGATTCGACGAAGAACCATTCGAGGATGTTGCCGGAATTCGCGGCATCCTCGCTCATTCCCCACTGGTAAGCGCCGTCCCGCCGCCGCTCATGCGACAGGCGATGAAGCGCCGAAATGAAGGCGTCGCGCAGCTCCGGCTTGATCTTGTATTCGATCGTGATCAACACCGGCCCTCGGTCGTGGGGAATCGGCTCGGCGATCGCCGGTTCCGGCCAGTGATGAGACGGCGTGAGGTCGGCCTCGGTTTCCGGCAATTTGAAACGGTGCAGGAACAACGCGACGACGGAAAGGCAGATGCCGCCGGCAAGCAAGGCGTAGGGCACGCCAATGGCTTCGCCGATTGCGCCCCAGATCAGGCTGCTCGCCGTCATCGCGCCGTTGAAGGTCATCAGGTAGACCGCCAGGCCGCGGCCTCGCACCCAGTTCGGCAGGACTGCCTGCGTGGTTGAATTCAAGGTCGTCAGTACCGCAATCCAGGCGGCACCGAAGAACAGCGACATCACAAGGCCGGCCCATTGCGGCGGCGCCAGCGAAAGTCCTGTGAGGACAATCGCCATCACCAGGGCGGCGGCCAGCAACAGGCCATCAGCGCCGAGCCTGGCGCGTACCCGCGGCATGAGGATGGCGCCACCGACCGCGCCGGCGCCGGTCGCCCCTAGCATGACCCCGTAAAAACCCGCGCCGCCTCCGAGCACCTGCCGGGCGACGAGCGGCATCAGTGCCCACGCGACATTGGCAAATAGAAAGAAGACCACCGTCCGGAACAGTATCCGGCGCAAATCCGTGCTCGCCATCGCGTAACGGAATCCGGCACGGACCGCACCACCGAAGCGCTCCCTCAACTGGTCATCGGCATCCGGCGCGCGCTTCCACCACCACAGCGCGGCAATGACGAACAGATAGCTGACCACATCCACGCCATAGGTCGCCGCAGGCCCCGCCGTGGCAAGCAGCAAGCCCCCGGCAGCCGGTCCCAGCGCACGCGCGATGTTGAATCCGAGCGATCCGAGCGCGACAGCGCCCTTCAGCTCGTTCTTTGGCACCAGTTCCGGAACGATGGCTTGCCAGGACGGACCAAGCAGCGCGGCGCCGGCGCCGCCGAGAAAGGTCAGCAGGACCAGGTTGACCACCGTGATGTTTCCCGTCGCCGCAAGGAAAGCCAGCGTTGCGCTCACGCCGGCAAGGAATACCTGGATGATGATCAGGAACTTGCGCCTGTCGACGATATCGGACAAGGCGCCTGCCGGGATGGCGAGCAGAAAGACGGGCAGTGTTCCGGCCGCCTGCACCATCGCTACAGCAGCCGGCGAGTTTGATATGTCTGTCACCAGCCAGCCGCTTGCCACGTCGCGCATGAAGGACCCGATATTGCCGAGCACCGTGGCGCACCACAGCACAGCGAACAGCCTGTGGCGCAGAGGTGCAAAGGCGCTGGCAGCTGGCGGCGCGGTCCCTGCCTTGGGAGGTGCGTCCGGGTGAGGCATCAGGATTTCCCTTGTTCAAAACGCCCAGCACGAGCAGCCCAGCGCGCCCCAGAAGGAGCGGTCGTCGCCGGCTGCGACATTGACGCTCCAGGCCTTTGCATGGCCGTGCCCGTGCACAAGGCAACTGTGGGCACATCCGCAGGACGCCGCCTGCATGGCCGCGGCCACCGCGTTCGCCGGCTTTGACTTCTGATAGCCGCCGAATGTCCTCACCGGCGACCAGTCCGGCATGGCAGGCGGCAACGGCGGCGCCAGCGCAGAGAAGTCATCGGCCGCATGCACCACCTTGCCGCCGAGTACGGTCAGCACCGATTCAATGCCGCTGATGTCGTCTTCGGGAACCGAGAAATAGTCGGCCGACAAGGCAGCGAAGTCGGCCAATTGCCCGACCTTGATCTGGCCCTTCTTGCCTTCCTCCGACGAGTACCAGGTATTACGTTCGGTCCACAAGCGCAATGCCATGTCGCGGCTGACCAGGTTGGCCGACGGATACAGGCGCGTTCCGCCTACGGTCTTGCCGGTCACCAGCCAGGACAGCGAGATCCACGGGTTGTAGGACGCCACCCGCGTGGCGTCCGTTCCCGCGCCGACGGGCACGCCGGCCGCGAGCATGCGCGCGATCGGAGGTGTGTGTTCAGCCGCCTTGTTTCCGTAGCGTTCGATGAAATATTCGCCCTGGTAGGCCATGCGATGCTGGACCGCGATCCCGCCGCCGAGGGCAGCCACCCGGTCGATGTTTTTCGCGGAGATCGTTTCCGCATGGTCGAAGAACCAGTGCAGGCCATCGAATGGCATGTCGCGGTTGACCTTCTCGAATACGTCGAGCGCCCGCGAGATTGATTCGTCATAGGTCGCATGCATCCGCCACGGCCAGCGCTTTTCCACGAGCAGGCGCACCACTTCTTCCAACTGCCCTTCCATCGAGGACGGAAGATCGGGCCTGGGCTCGCGGAAGTCTTCGAAATCCGCGGCGGAAAAGACCAGCATCTCGCCGGCGCCGTTGTGCCGGTAGGTATCCGTCCCCTCGCCCGGCTGGACCATCCCGCTCCAGCGTGAGAAATCGGCCAGCTCTTCGCCGGGTTTCTGGGTGAACAGGTTATACGCGATCCGTATCGTCAGCTCGTCGTTGGAGGCGAGCTTCTGGATCACCTCATAATCCTCCGGATAGTTCTGGAAGCCGCCGCCGGCGTCGATCACGCCGGTCACGCCCAGCCGGTTCAGCTCGCGCATGAAATGCCGGGTCGAGTTGATCTGGTATTCGAGCGGCAGCTTCGGCCCTTTCGCAAGCGATGCGTACAGGATCAGGGCATTCGGCTTGGCCAGCAGCAGCCCGGTCGGGTTCCCATTGCCGTCGCGCTGGATTTCGCCGCCCGGCGGGTTTGGCGTGTCCCTGTCGTACCCGACCGCCCTCAGCGCCGCCCGGTTCAGCAATGCCCGGTCATAGAGGTGCAGGATGAATACCGGCGTATCGGGCGCCAGCGCATTGATTTCATCGAGCGTCGGCAGGCGCTTCTCGACGAACTGGTGTTCGGTGAATCCGCCGATGATGCGCACCCATTGCGGGGGCGGCGTCACCGCCACCTGCCGCTTGAGCATCGACATCGCATCGGCCAGCGAACGCACGCCGTCCCAGCGCAGCTCGAGGTTGTAGTTCAGCCCGCCGCGGATGATGTGCATATGGCTGTCGATCAGGCCCGGGATGACGTGGCGGCCTTTCAGGTCGACGACGGGTGTCGTGTTTGCGGCAAGCGAACGCACCTCCCTTTCCGATCCCACCGCGACGAAGCGGCCGTCATGTACCGCAACGGCTTCCGCCACGGGATTTGCTGTGTCCAGGGTACTGAATCTTCCGTTGACGAAAATGGTGTCGACGTTCACGGTTCGCTCCATGTCATGCATCAAGGCTCTGTCTCGGCAGCATCACTTCTCGACCCGGTTCTCCGCGACGGTTGCCACTTTGTCAGGAGGAACGGGAGCGCCGGTTATCTTCGGCACGCACTCGCTGGAGAACCATGCAGCAGTAATGGCACCCCCTTTCAACAGCTTGCCGGCGAGTGGAACAACCTGCTCGCCGATCAGCATGCCGAGGAGACCAAGCAGTGCAACCACCGGCGGTGCGGGCGAGCGGACATGCAGCAGTCCATAGATGATGCCAGCCAAAATTCCGGCACCCAGTGATATGAGGTAAAGCTTCATGGCCGCCCCGCTTGAAAGGAGTTATTTCCCTTCGTGTCCGCCGAACATCGTCTTGGCATAAATCAGGCCGAGGCCATAGCCGCCGCCATGCTCGATGGAAGTCTTGACCGTCTGGTCGTAGGTTTCGCTACGCGCCCAGTCCCGCTGCAGCTCGAGCAGGTACTGCAGCGATGTCATCGGCCGCGCGCCCAGCTGAACCATCCTTTCCATCGCCCGCTCATGGGCTTCGTTCGACACGTCGCCGCAGGCGTCGGCAATCACATACACCTCAAAACCCTGGTCCAGTGCCGATAAAGCCGGGCCGACGATACAGACAGAGGTCCACAGGCCGGCAAACACGATCTTGTCCCGCTTGATCGAGTTGACGCGGTCGGTGATGCGACCGTCTTCCCAGGTGTTCATCGTGGTCCGGTCGATCACCTCGGCATCGGGAAACACCGACTTGATTTCGTCGAAGATGGGGCCGGAGAAGGTTTTCTCGGCCACCGTGGTCAGGATGGTCGGCACCTTGAATTCCGCGGCAGCCTTGGAAACCAGCCCGGTATTGTTCCTCAAGGTCACCGCGTCGATCGACTTGGTCGCAAACGCCATCTGCGACTGGTGATCGATCATCACCAGCATGTGGTTGCCGGGGTTGAGAAGCGTCTTTCCGGGTTCGGGACGTGCATTTGGCATGGCAGTTCTCCTTGATGGGTGGGGCTTCGCCACGGCGAAGCCGCAGTTCATGAATGAAGACGCCCGGCGGGAAAGCCGGACCTCTCCGCATACAGGGTTGGTGGATATGGCCTGTTCGGCCGCTATGTCGATTGCTATGTCGACTGCTATGTCGGCGGCAGGTCGAACAACAAGACCTCGGCCTTCTCGCCATCCTTGAAGTCGAGGCGCGGTTCGCCCGCGATCTTGAGCCCGTCGCCCGCTGCGAGCCGGCTGCCGTTGATCGTGATCGCACCGCGGGCAACGTGCACATAGGCGAGCCGTGACGGGTCGAGCGTCCATTCCGCCGTCTCGCCGCCATCGAACAGTCCGGCATACATCGACATATCCTGATGGATGCGCAAGGCGCCCTCCTGGCCTTCCTTCGACACGACAAGGCGGAATTTCCCCCGCTTCTCTTCATCGCTGAAATGGCGCTGCTGGTAACTCGGCTCGAGGCCGGCGAATTTGGGAATCACCCAGATCTGCAGGAAATGCACCGGCTCGGTCACCGATGCATTGAATTCGCTGTGCGCGATGCCCGTCCCTGCCTCCATCATTTGCACGTCGCCCGGGCGGATTACCGAGCCCGTCCCGATGGTGTCCTTATGCTCGAGCGCGCCTTCCAGCACGTACGAGATGATCTCCATGTCCTTGTGCGAGTGGGTCGGGAATCCCTCTTGAGCATCGACCGTATCGTCATTGATGACGCGCAGCGGCCCCCATCCCATTTGCTCACGGTCGTAATAGCCGGCAAACGAGAATGTGTGATGGCTGTTCAGCCAGCCGTGATTGGCATGGCCGCGATCTTCTGCTCTTCTGATTTGCAACATGCGCTGCTCCATCGGAGAAATGACTGAAGGAATTGTAGGCGACAGCCTTCGTGGCAAAAAGAGCAATTTTTTGACAGGGTCGGTCAAATTTTTTGATCGAGTTTGCGCATTGCCTTCCGGCGATGCCGACGCATCGATGTGCCTGACGCTTTGGCAAATTCGGAGCAGAATATCGTCCTGATAAACATGGATGAACAGGGAACCCGTGATGCCGCCGGAAGCAGTAGATACAAGGAAGACGCTGAAAGAACTGGCTACGGCCCTGCGCGGCCTGCACCAGGCCCTGGTGAAAGTCACGCGGTCGGAGTACGAGCGCGGTTCGGAACCGGTCAACGGCCCGGTGGAACTATTGCAACTGCTCACCACGCACCCGTACTTTGCATGGCTCCATCCGCTCAGCGCGCTCATGGTGGAAGTCGACGAAGTCCTCGATAAAGAACCGATCCCACCTGCGCGCATGCAAGCGATACTCACGCAATTGCGTTCGCTGCTTTCCCAGTCCGGGGATACTCCTTCCGATTTCTGCGCGCGCTATCTCGATGCAATCCACCGGGATCCGGCAGCTGTGATTGCGCATTCGGCGGTGCGGCGGCTGATCGCGCCCTGAGCTCCCGTACGCTTGCGCTTCCTGGCACCAATCTCGACTCGCTCGCTACGTTTTCCAACAGCCTGCTAAGCCACCCGCCCCTGCTGTTGCGCGATGAAGTCGATAAAGGCGCGCACCTTGGGCGACACCGCGCGCGACTGCGGCAGCATCGCGAACAGGCGGTGCGGCGGCGGCCGCCAGTCGTCCAGGCAGGTCACGAGCTGCCTGGACCGCAACAAATCCTCCACCACCGGCAACGGTGTCTGCGTAATGCCTGCTCCTTGCAGCAGCGCAGCGCGCAGCATCACGCTGTTGTTGCACTGGTAATTGCCCTGGACCTGCACAGTCACGGCCGACTTCCCCTCCCCGAACGCCCACTCGCCCGGCATCTGGGATAGCGTATAGACCATGCAGTTGTGCTGCGCGAGGTCGGCCGGTGTGCGCGGCTTGCCGGCAGCCTTGAGGTAGGCGGGGCTGGCAACGAGCACGTGCGGAATCTCGCCAAGGAGCTTGGCCACCAGCGAGGAATCCTGCAGCTTCCGGCTGATGCGCAGCGCCAGGTCGAAACCGCCGTCTACCAGGTCCACGTAATGATCGTTCGCGACGACGTCCAGGCGGATCTCCGGATACCGCCGCAGGAATTCCGGCAGCCGCTCGCTCAGCCAGAGGATGCCGAACGATGTCGGCACGCTGATGCGCAACGTCCCGCGCGGCACGTCCACCAGTTGCTGCACCGCTCGCTCTGCGTGATCCAGTTCGTCGAGCACGCGCACACAGTGCGCGTAGTAGATCCGCCCCGCCTCGGTCAGGCTCATCTTGCGCGTCGAGCGTTGCAGCAGGCGTGCGCCGAGGTGCTGCTCGAGCTGCGCGACCAGCTTGCTGACGCTGCCCGGCGAGATGTCCAGCATCTCGGCAGCACGCGTGAAGCTGGTGGATTCCACCACGCGCCGGAACGCGCGCAAGGTCTGCAGATTGTCCAATTTTTCCACCTCGCCTATTTTTTCCAATTTGGAATAAATTATGTTCCATTAGTCGTATTTTTTCCAACAGAGGATGTCCGTAGACTGGCTCCGTGATCAATTCGGAGCGCAACATGTCTTCCTTCCCCACGGTAGTACCCACCAAGCGGCCCTTCACCGAATCGCCGCTGATGCTTCTCGTACTGACCGGCATCCTGCTCGGAGCCACGCTGCCCGTCGCCAGGCTGGCCGGTCAGGCCGGATGGTCGCCGATTGCGTTTACCTTCTGGGCGGCGCTCGGGAGCGGACTCATCCTGCTGATCGCCGGCCGGCCGGCGCGGCAACGCGTGTCCGCAAGCGTCGTGAAGTACAGCTTTGTCGCCGGCATTCTCAGTGTCGCCATGCCAAACAGCCTGGCCTTTGTCGTGATGCCGGAACTTGGCACCACCATGACTTCGCTTGCATACACCCTGCCCCCGCTCTTTACCTATGCGTTCGGCTGGATGGCCGGCATGGAGCACTATCGCGCCACTCGCCTGGCGGGAGTGCTGCTCGGCATGGCCGGCGTGGGACTGCTCGTTCTCGGCAAACCCGTCCAGCAGGCATCCGCCGGCACAGGATTGCTGCTGGCGCTCGGTATCCCGCTGAGCATCGCTGCCGGGAATGTGTACCGCAAACGCTATTTGCCGGAAGGATATGAGGCGCAGACCCTGGCCGGCGGCATGCTGCTTGCCGGCGCCGCCGCCTTGCTCCCACTACTGGTAGCGGCAGCCCCTTCCCCCTCGGCAGGCACACCCTGGCTGATCCTTCTCCTGCAATGCGTATTCACGAGCCTCGGCTACTTCGTGTACTTCCGGTTCCAGAAAGTGGCGGATCCGGTTTACTTCAGCCAGCTCGGTTATGTGATGTCGGCCACCGGCGTTGTCTGCGGCGTCATCCTGTTCGGCGAGCGGCTGACGCCCTGGATGCCGGTGGCAGTAGCAGTCATCGCCGCCGGTGTCATGCTGGTCAACCGTCGCCCGTCGCAGCCGCGCTCGTAACCCATGACCGCCTTCCGCCGCCAACTATTCTCAAGAGTCCGCCAATGAAAACTGTCCCACACGCCCCCCCCTGTCTACCATACGCTCTCGCTGGACTGAAGAAATGACGCAATTTGACATACGCCGTGGCGCCTCGCGAGGCGCGTTGAAGCTGGACTGGCTGGATGCACGTTTCAGTTTTTCCTTTGGTGGTTATCGCGATCCGCAACGCAACGGCTTCGGCCCTCTGGTGGCATTGAACGAAGACGTCATACAGCCGGGCACGGGTTTCGAAATGCACCCGCACAAGGATCTGGAAATCTTCATCATTCCATTGTCCGGGGTGGTCGAACATCGTGACAGCCTCGGCAATCATGCTTTCGTCCGTCCGGGCGACGTGCAGAAAATGACTGCCGGCTCGGGAATCTGGCATAGCCAGATGAACGCATCGACGACCAAGGTAGATCATCATTTGCAGGTATGGCTGCGGCCTAGGACGCCCGGCGCCGAACCCGCGGTTGATCAGCGCCGTTTCGATATCGGGCAAAGGATAGGACGATGGCAAGCGCTCGTCACACCAGACGGCCGGGACGGAAGCCTATCGGTGGACCAGGACGCTTCGATTCATGCAGCCATACTTCTTTCTGGTCATGTTCTCGAATTACCGGCCCTGCAGTCCGGCAGCGTATACCTGCACGTCGTCAAAGGCTCCATCAGCGCCGGCATCGCACTCAAGGCACCTCTCGTACTTGACGCCGGAGACGCTTTAGCGATGACGGTGGCCGCCCCGGTTCAAATCAGTGCAACATCTCCACAGGCCGAAGTCCTGGCCTTCGCACTCCCAGCCGTATAACTGCGACACATCAGGTCCCTATCGTCGGTTGACGTTGGAGAGTGTCACAAGGAAAGATCAGGGACGACGGATTTTCATTCTTCATCGCCGACATCGCGGGGTTCGGTTTGCGGGTACTCATGCTCACAGGACACTGGAGTTCCTGCTTGGTCGATAACGCCTTGCCGGGCCTTGGACACAAGCCCCCGCGAGTCGGCTGCAAGAAGTGTTGAAAGCTTTCCTATAATGGGTTGATACCGTTGGTGACATACGCATTTCCCATAAGGAAGCCGCTGTGCCTCGCAGAACCCCCATCGAGCACTACCGCAACATCGGCATCAGCGCCCATATCGATGCCGGCAAGACCACGACCACGGAGCGCATCCTGTTCTACACCGGCGTCAGCCACAAGCTGGGGGAAGTGGATGATGGCTCCGCCGCGATGGACTGGATGGAGCAGGAGCAGGAGCGCGGCATCACGATTACCGCTGCCGCCACCACCTGCTTCTGGAGCGGCATGGACGGCAGCCATCCGCAACATCGCATCAACATCATCGATACGCCGGGGCATGTCGACTTCACGATGGAAGTCGAGCGCGCCATGCGTGTGCTCGACGGCGCCTGCATGATCTTCGATGCCGTCAGCGGGGTTCAGCCGCAGACGGAAGCGGTATGGCGGCAAGCCGACAAGTACAAAGTGCCGCGCATTGTCTTTGTCAACAAGATGGATCGTGTCGGCGCCGACTTCTTTCGCGTGCAGCGGCAGATCGGCGAGCAGCTCAAGGGCGTCGCGGTGCCGGTACAAATCCCGCTTGGCAGCGAGGAGAACTTCCATGGCGTCGTCGATCTGATCAAAATGAAGGCGATCGTGTGGGACGAAGCCTCGCGCGGCGTCAAGTTCAATTACGTCGACATACCGGCGCAACTGAAGGACAGCGCGTCGGCCTGTCGTGCCCGCCTGCTCGAAGCAGTCGCCGAAGCCAGCGAACCGTTGCTGCAGAAATACCTGAATGAAGAAGCGTTCACCGAAGCGGAAATCAGGGAGGCATTGCGCCAGCGCACCATCAGCGGTGCCATCGTCCCCATGCTGTGCGGCAGCGCCCTGAAGAACCGCGGCGTGCAAGCCTTGCTGGATGCCGTGGTCGACTTCCTGCCCTCGCCTGTCGACATTCCGCCGGTGACAGGACAGGACGAACACGGCCGTCCTGTCGAACGACGTGCCACCGACGACGAAAAGTTCTCCGCGCTGGCCTTCAAGATCATGACGGATCCGCATGCCGGCGACCTGGTCTACTTCCGCGTCTACTCCGGTGTGATGATATCCGGTGCAATCGTCTACAACTCCACCAAGGCGGCCAAGGAGCGGCTTGGCCATCTTCTGCAAATGCATGCCAATCACCGCACCGAGATCCGTGAAGTAGGCGCGGGCGATATCGCGGCGGCAGTCGGCTTGAAAAACATCACGACCGGCGACACGCTCTGCGATCCGTCCGGCGTGATTATCCTCGAGCGCATGACGTTCCCCGAACCCGTGATTTCGCAGGCAATCGAACCGAAGCGCTTGTCCGAACAGGATGCCATGAATCTGGCGCTCGGCCGGCTCGCGCGGGAAGATCCGTCATTCCAGTTCCGGATCGATGAGGATACCGGCCAGACCGTCATCTCCGGGATGGGGGAGCTGCATCTCGAGGTCCTGGTCGAGCGCATGCGGCGGGATTTCGGTGTCGATGCCACGGTCGGCAAGCCTCAGGTGGCATTCCGCGAAACCATACGCAACGTCTGCGAATCCAGCGAAGGCAAGTTCATCAAGCAGTCCGGCGGTCATGGCCATTATGGCCACGTCGTCCTGAAGATCGAACCGCTTCCTCGCGGCAAAGGTTTCGAGTTCATCGATGCGGTCCAGGGCGGCGCGGTGCCTCGCATGTTCATTCCTGCGGTCGAGCATGGCATCCGCGACAGCATGCTTGCGGGCGTGATGAGCGCATATCCGGTGGTCGATGTGAAGGTAACGCTACTGTCCGGTTCGCATCATGAGGTCGACTCGGACGAAAACGCTTTTCGCATCGCCGCATCGATTGCCTTCAGGGATGGCTGTCGCAAATCCGGCCCGATTCTGCTGGAGCCGGTCATGCGGGTTGAAGTGGTGACGCCGGAGGATCGGATGGGAGATGTGATGGGCGACCTGTCGGCGCGGCGCGGCATCATCCAGGGCGCCGACGATGTGCCGGCCGGCTCGGGAAAGACAATACGCGCAAAGGTCCCGTTGGCCGAAATGTTCGGCTATTCCACGACGCTGCGCTCGCTCACCCATGGGCGGGCCACCTATGCGATGCAGTTCGAACACTATGAGGAGATGCCTGGCAACTTAGCCAATGCAGTTCTTGGCGGCACGCACTTTGCCAGAACCGGATTCTGATGCGGGACTTGTTCACGCGATGAACGCCTCCCGCGAACGCTGCGTTGTCATCACCGGCGCCTCCGCCGGCATCGGCCGCGCTATCGCAGTGGCATTTGGCCGTCGCGGCTGGCGCGTCGTCCTGATTGCGCGCGGGGAGGACGGCCTGGAAGGCGCGCGCAAGGACGTCGAAGCGGCCGGTGGCACCGCGCTGGTTATTCCTGCCGATGTTGCCGACCATGCACAGGTGGAGGAAGCGGCCAGGCGTGCGGAGCAGACGTTCGGCGCGATCGATGTCTGGGTCAACAACGCGATGGCAACCATCTTCTGCCCGTTCGACCGGATCTCGCCTGAGGATTTCGAGCAAGCAACACGCGTTACCTATCTCGGCGCGGTATGGGGAACGCTGGCCGCCCTCAGACGGATGAAGCCGCGTGACCGGGGCGTGATCGTGCAGGTCGGCTCCGCCCTCGCCTACCGTTCCATTCCCCTGCAAGCCCCGTACTGTGGGGCGAAAAGCGCCTTGCGCGGCTTTACGGACTCATTGCGCTCGGAACTCATCCACGACAAGAGCCGGGTTCACCTGACCATGGTGCAGCTATCGGCATTCAACACGCCGCAGTTCGACTGGGGAAAAACCTGCATGGACACGCAGCCGCAGCCGGTGCCGCCGGTTTTCCAGCCCGAGCTTGCCGCGGAAGCCGTTTACTGGGCGGCGCAGCACCGGCGGCGCGAAGTCTGGGTCGGATTCCCTGTGGTGAAAGCGATTCTCGGCACGCGCATCATTCCCGGATTCCTCGACAGGCTTCTGGCGCGGATCGCGTATCGGGGACAACAGACCGGCCAGCCGATCCCGCCCGGCCGGCAGGACAATCTTTACTCGCCGGTATCGCGCGACTACGGCACGCACGGAAGATTCGACCAGCAGGCGAAAACCTTCAGCTGGCAGTTCTGGTTGACAAGACATCGCTGGATTGCCGGCGCACCGATCGCTGTCCTGCTGATGCTGGCATTCCTGCTGGGATAAACGAGCAAGCGGATTGGCCGGGGTTCCCGGTCATCCCAGCTTCGCAAGTGCCAGCCGCGCGGTGATCTGCGAAACATGCGTCAGGCCTTGCGGGAAATTGCCCAGCATGAGCCCGTTATCGACATCGAACTCTTCGGAAAACAGCCCGACCTCATTGGCGCAGGCGAGCGCGCGATGGTAATACTGCCACGCGCGTTCGCGCTGCCCCTGGCAGGCAAGACAGGCTGCCATCCAGAAAGTGCAGGCAAGGAAGACGCCTTCGCGGCCGGGCAAGTTGTCCGGCGACTCGTAGCGCATGAGCAAGCCATCGCGGACAAGTCCGGCGCATATCGCGTCGGTTGTTCGCAGCATGCGGGGATCGTCGTATCTGACGAAGCCGACGCGCGGCAGCAGCAATAGCGCTGCATCAAGATTATTGCCGTCGAACGTCTGCACAAAGATGCCGCGCTGTCCGTCGTAGCCTCGTGTCTCGATGGCGAGCCGCAGTTCATCGCGGCTTCTTGTCCAGCGCTCGATCGGCGCGGAAAACCGGTTGTCCCTGGCCAGCATGATGCCCCGATTCAACGCGGCCCAGCACATGACTTTCGAATGCACATAGTGCAGCGGTTCGGACCGCACCTCCCAGATCCCGTGATCGGGGTCCGTCCAACGTTTGCATACCGTGTCGATCACATCCACCAGGAAGGTCCAGTAGTCCGGGTCGGTCGGATGGCCGTTCGCGTGCCACTCCCAAGCCATCTCGACCAGCTCGCCGAAGATGTCCATCTGCAGTTGCCTGGCGGCCTGATTGCCGATGCGGACCGGCCGCGACTGGCGGTAGCCTTCCAGCCAGTCGAGTTCGATCTCGGTCAGGCGGCGCTTGCCGTCGACGCCGTACATGATCTGCAGTTCGTCGGCGCTGCCGGCGGAACTGCGTTCGATAAACCTGTAAAAACGGTCGGCCTCACGCACGTAACCCAGTTCATGCAGCGCACGGACGGTGAACACCGAATCACGTACCCAACTGAAGCGGTAATCCCAGTTGCGCTGTCCGCCGATCGACTCCGGCAGCGAGGTGGTCGCCGCTGCGGCAATGGCGCCGGTGCGCTCGAAACTCAAGGCTTTCAGGGTGATCGCCGAGCGCAGGGTCTGGTCATCCAGCTCGAACGGAGTGCGAATACGCCCGGACCAGGCGGCCCACCAGTCGCGCGTGCTGTCGAGATTGCGGTCTATCCATTCCTTGCCGGGAAAGCGCTGGGCAAGGGTGGACTCGATCAGTTCCGGGAACTGGAACTCCAGCACGAAACGGATGCGCTGACCGGCAGCAACCCGGAACCGCTTATGGAGGTCGCGGTGCTCGACCACGTCCAGCGCAATGTCCGAGTAAATCAGCAGCCCTTTGTTGCTGCCGATCACGGTATAGGCGCCGCTTTCGTGCCGGCGCATGCGCGGGACAATCTCGCCATAGTCGAAGCGCGGACAGATATCCAGATCCAGTTCGACTTCTCCGGCGACACCGTCGATGATACGCGCATGATCGAAGCGGGGGTGTTCCAGCACGTTCTCGTCCATCGCAAAGAAGTCGTACAGGATGGCTTCGCCGGTCCCCGTACGGAAGCGGGTTTCCAGCACCATGGTGCCGGGCAGGTAGCGGCGCTCGGATGCGTAGTCCGTGGCGGCCGGGGTGATCGCGCAGAAGCCGCCCTTGTTCCAGTCGAGCAGCCGTCCGAACAGACTGTCATCGTCGATACGCGGCATGCAGCACCAGTCGACCGATCCGACACGCGAGATCAGGGCGACGCAGTGACAATCGCTGATCATTGCGTAGTCTGCGATCGGCGGATATGGGCTGTTTTTGTCTTGCGAGCTCAATCGAGATCCTCCAGGGTATAGAGAAACGCGGCAATATCCCGCGCATCCTGCTCCGGCACACCCAGGTTTGGCATGGCCGAATGCGGATCGAACTGCTTCGGGTCCATCAGCCAGCGCACCATGTTTTCCGGTGTATTGGGGGCGACGCCACCGATATATCTGCGGCCCGCGATGCCGGCGAGCGGCGGGCCGACGTGGCGGTTGGCGCCGACAACGTCCGGTATCTCGTGACAAGTGACGCACAGGTACTGTTGCAGGGCGCGTTCCCCGGCTTTTGCATCGCCGGGTCCTGCCGGATGCCTGTCCTGCACGGTACCGGCATGTATCCGATGGAGGGGAGCCTGTCCGCTCCACTGTTCGTACTCTTGCGGCGACAGCAGCGGCATGTGTTCGACGAAGGCGACGATGTCCCATATCTCCTGTTCGCTCAGGCGATATTCCCAGCCGGGCATGCCGCTCATCTTGATCCCCTGGCGGATGACCCAGTACAGCTCGGCCGGTTCCCATTCACGCGCGGTGGCGACCAGGTTGGCCGGTGCCGGCGTCATGCCGAAACTGAACGGCTCGGGTGCCACCCCGGGCGCGCCGTGACACTGTGCGCAATGCGCGCGGTAGTGCACCAGCCCGGCGCGTGCGCGCTGTTCGTCCGGCAAGGCCGGCGCCTGGATCGAAGCCGAATGGCGCATCACCGACTTGCGCATCGCATATTCAAGCAGGGTATACACCGGCCTTGTATGCTGCTCGGTCGCGGCAATGTCATAGATGCCGAGGTAGACGAAGCCGGACGCGGCCGTGATGCCAAGCATCGACAGGATCACGATCGTCCGTAACCTGATAGTCATGTCCGGCACTCATCAATCCAGCGAATAGAGATAGGAGGCGATGTCCGTCGCCTCTTGTTCGGACATGCCCAGGTTCGGCATCGCGGTCCGAGGGGCGGCTTGTGGCGGATTGCGCAGCCAGCGCACCATGTTCTGGGGCGTGTTGGGGATGACACCGCCGAGATAGGCGCGTCGCGCAATCTTGTGCAGCGGCGGGCCGACATTGCTGCCCTGGTTGGCGGTGCCCGGAATGGCATGGCAGGCCACGCAGCCGTAACGCTCCACAGCCGCCTTGCCCCGGTCCGGATCGCCATCGACACGCGGCTTCTGGATGCTTTCTCCGATAACTGCTGCAGGCAGCAACAACAGCAGGCACAGCACGCATCGCGGGATCATGGACGGCTCCCCGAGGGTTGCGCAGTGATGACTCGCGCTGCAAATGCCAATCCGGCGCAAACGAAGACGAATCCGGCGGGAACCCACATGATCAGACCGCCCAGTTGCTGGTCTTCCAGCGCCGTCAGCCCCCAACCATCTATCTGTCCGACGTAGGCGGGATACCAGGGACGCGGCGAAAATGTCAGCAGCGCCCCCAGTATCCCGGTATGGATCGCGGTGGTGAGCAGGTACAACACTGCACGCGGGCCGGCAAGCGAGGCCCAGAACAGGAGCGCCGAAAGCAGGAAACACAGGTGCTGTACCGAATGCAGGGCATCGTTCGCAAGACCGGCCTCGAACAGGACCGGAACATGCCACCCCCAAAGCAGCAGCGCATGCATCGACCATGCGAAAAGTGGACGCATCATTACCGTCCATGGTCCCCGGACCACACGCATCCCGATGAGGCGTGCTATGCGTAAGCGAGCCGCCGGCGGAAAAGCCCAGATGAAGGCGGCGAGCGGCCGGCCTGCGACCAGTAAAGGCGCAGCGGCCAGCATCAGCAGCTCATGCTGGAGCATGTGTATCGAAAACAGCGATTTTCCCAGTGCATCCAGCGGTGACAGCAGAGCGGCGGCCAGCACGATCAGCCCACCGTAGAAGCAGGCCATGCGCCATGCCCAAAGACGCGCGGCGCGGCGCGTTGCGAGCCCTATCTGTTGCACGCCGGCGGCATACAGCCAGCCTGACAGGAGCATGCCGCCGGCGATCCATGCATCCACGTGCCAGATAAGAATCAGAAGGACAGCAGCCGCAAGTGCCGCCAACGCAAGAATTGCGCTCCTTGCACCGCCACGGCGAACGGCACTACAAGTAGCGTACAGCCAGAAAAGCAGCATGGCGGCGGCTGCGGCCGAAGCACCGACCGTGGGGACAGACATGGAAAGCGTACCGGCGGATGAGGAAACACCATGCGCAGCGGCAGGCAGCGCCACTGCCGGGAGCAGTGCGGGAATGCAAGAACGAAGAATGGGCAGACGCATTGGCGCTCGATGTCTCGTCCATGGAGGCAAACCCGGCATACCGTGCAATATCTCTGCCACCGGCCGCCATTTTTCAATTGCGTTGCGGCCAGGCTCCTCCGCGATGACGTTGCACTGTAAAAAATGCATTCGTTTGAATAATCGTCATTCACCGCAAGGCGAGGTGGTATCGATTGCAGCAACGTGTTTCGCAGGCATGAATGGTATGCAATGTGCATGGGCAGGGTTCATTTTCCGCGGTTTCCGTCTTCCCAAATTGCATACCTTCCTGAACGCGCGACCGATACCGGTTTACCTGCCCGTCCTGCCGCTGGCCGCCGTGCCGTCATTCGCGCATGGCTCGCTCCAGTCGGCATTCGATCCGAAAGGGCGCGGCGCTGCGGAGATCGCGGAAATGATGTGGATGCTGTTCATTGGCGGCGGTGCGATTTTTATCGGCGTGATGGGTCTCGCGGCAATGGCGTTGTTCGGCAGCGCGGCGCAACGCAATATGCTTGCCCGCGAAAAACTCATTCTCGGCGGCGGCATTCTGTTCCCCATCGTCGTGCTTTCGGCCCTGTTGGTTTATACGTTTGCAGCCGGGACCGGCCGGGCAGACGGCGGCGAACCGCCGCAGGCAAGGATCGAAGTCACCGGCGAATTATGGTGGTGGCGCGTCCGCTATCTTTCCGTCAACGGCCATGTAGCTTTTGAAACCGCGAATGAAATCCGCATCCCGGCAGGCAAGCCGACAGAGGTGTTGCTGAAGAGCGGGAATGTCATTCACAGTTTCTGGGTACCTAATCTTGCCGGCAAGATCGACATGATCCCGGGGCATGTAAACCGCTTGCGTTTGCATGCGGACAAGCCCGGAGTTTTTCGCGGCCAGTGCGCCGAGTATTGCGGGGCGCAGCATGCCCGGATGGCCTTGCATGTCATTGCGCAGGAGCCGGCCGAGTACGATGCCTGGACAAACTCCCAACGGCTGGCAGCCGCCGTGCCGGACGATCCAGTGCTTTTGCGAGGGCGGCAGCTGTTCCTCGATAACCGCTGCGGGCTGTGCCATACGGTGCGCGGCATATCGGCGGCGGGGCAACTTGGGCCAGACCTGACGCATGTCGGCAGCCGCCACTCCTTGGGCGGCGGCATCCTCCCGAATAACAGCGGCACCATCGCCGGGTGGATTTCCGGCAGCCAGCAAATCAAGCCGGGCAACCGCATGCCGTCGTTCAATCAGTTCTCCGGCGACGAACTGCGTGCACTTTCCACCTATCTGGCAAGCCTGCAATGAGCGGCGGTCTGTTTGTTCCCTGCCGAACGGAGTCGCCATCATGATGGAAGAACGCCCGCGCACACTACCCAGCCCTGTACCGCGTCCACAGGCGGAACATGAATACCTGAAGAAACTGTGGACGCCCCCTTCCGGACTGCGCTTCCTGACCGTTGTCAACAATACCTACATCGGTCTGTTCTATGTCGGTACGGCACTGCTGTTCTTCCTGCTGGCCGGCATCCTCGCGCTCATCATGCGCACCCAGCTGGCAGTGCCCGAGAATGACCTGGTCGATTACCAGACCTACAACCAGCTGTTCACGATGCATGGCACGGTAATGATGTTCCTGTTCGCGGTGCCGGCGGTGGAAGCGATGGGAGTGCTGCTGTTGCCAAACATGCTGGCGGCGCGCGACCTCCCCTTCCCGCGGCTGTCCGCCTACGCGTACTGGGCCTATGCTGTCGGCGGGCTGGTGTTCTTTGCCAGCATCTTCTTCGACCTCGCCCCGCAAGAGGGCTGGTTCATGTATCCGCCGCTGGCCAGTTACCGGTATTCGCCCGGTCCCAATGCCGACTTCTGGCTGCTCGGCATCGGCTTCATCGAGATATCGGCCATCGCAGGTGCGATCGAGATCGTTGTCGGCGTACTGCGCACGCGAGCGCCCGGAATGTCCCTGGACAAGCTGCCGGTCTTTGCATGGGCCATGCTCGTGTTTGCCGGAATGATCATCTTTGCCTTTCCGGCAGTCATCCTCTGTACCGTGCTGTTGGAACTGGAGCGCAGCTTCTACTGGCCGTTCTTTGTCACCGAGAAAGGCGGCGATCCGCTGCTATGGCAGCATCTGTTCTGGTTCTTCGGCCATCCGGAGGTCTACATCATCTTTCTTCCTGCAGTGGGCATGGTATCGATGATCGTGCCTGCCATGGTGCGCAAACCGCTGGTCGGCCATCATCTGGTTGTCCTGGCGCTGCTGGCGACAGGATTTCTCAGCTTCGGCCTGTGGGTACACCACATGTTTGCCACCGGCATTCCACAACTGTCGCTCAGCTTCTTTTCCGCCGCCAGCATGGCAGTATCGGTGCCGAGCGGCATTCAGATATTCGCATGGATCGCCACCATCGCCGCCGCCGGCCGCTTCAGGATCCGGGTGCCGATGCTGTTTGTGCTCGGCTTCCTGTTCATCTTCGTGCTCGGCGGATTGACCGGCGTGATGGTTGCGATGGTGCCGTTCGACTGGCAGGCGCACGACACCTACTTCGTCGTGGCGCATCTGCATTACGTGCTGATCGGCGGCATGGTGTTCCCGCTGTTTGCCGCGTTTTACTACTGGGCGCCTTGCGTCAGCAAGACCGCGCTGTCGGAACGTCTGGGCAAATGGGCTTTCTGGCTGATGTTCACCGGCGTCAACGTCACCTTCTTCCCGATGCACATCACCGGCCTGTCCGGGATGGCGCGGCGTGTCTACACCTATCCCGATAGCATGGGATGGGACTTGCTCAACATGCTGTCGACCGTGGGCGCGTACACGATCGCAGCCGGCGTCCTGGTCTTCCTGGCCGACCTGGTCTTGCATTTCCGCCCTACCGCCGGCAAGAACGCCGGCAACATCTGGAATGCCGGTACGCTGGAGTGGCTGCCGAACGACTACTACGGGGTCCGCAGCATTCCGCTCGTGACCGGCCGCGAACCATTGTGGGACCAGCCCGGGCTCGCCGACGAGGTAGAGGCCGGCGGGCACTACCTGCCGGATGCGCCGACCGGCCGCCGCGAAACCATCGTCACCAGCGCCGCCGACGCCCGGCCGCAATACGTGTTGCGCATGCCCGGACCGAGCTGGCCGCCCGTACTCGCCGCATGGGGAACGGCTGGCTTCTTCCTGCTGCTGACCGTGAAGCTGGTCCTTCCGGCGATGCTGTTCGGCATACTGGCGGTCGTGATGGTGTTCAAATGGCTGTGGACGACCGATCCGGATCCTTCACTGCCTCCGGTGGATATAGGCGGCGGCATCCGCTTGCCGGTCTACATGAGCGGTCCCTCATCGCATGCCTGGTGGGCGATGGTCGTGCTGATCCTGGTATCGGCCTCGATCTTCGGATCGATGGTGTTTTCCTATCTGTTCCTGTGGACGGTGTCGCCTGATGTCTGGCCGCATGAGGATGCATTGCCGTCGCTCGCATGGCCGGCAACGTCCGCCGTACTGCTGCTGGCCAGCAGTGCGTGCATCGCATGGGCAAACCGCAGCCTGAAACAAGGTGAAGCGCGGTTGCATATCACCGTCCTGCAGCCGCTTGCCGCGCTGCTGCTGGCCGCCTCGACGGCTGTCGACTGCTACAGCCAGTTGCAAACCGGTCTGCGTGCACGGGACACGGCTTACGGGGCAGCGGTTTACACCCTCATCGGGTTGCAGGGGTTCTTTGTTGTCGTGGTATCGGTGATGGGACTGTACACCGTTGCCAGAAACCGGTGCAGCCTGCTCGACAGGCACCGGCGCGTCACGTTCGACAGCACCATGCAGCTTTGGCAGTACACCGTTGCGCAAGGACTGGCCGAACTGGTTCTCATTCACGCCTTTCCTCGCCTGGTCGGGTAAGGCCATGGCACACGCCTCCTTTCTGCGCTGCGTCATGCTGGTGTTCATCGGTCCGATTGCCTGGGCCATGCATTTCCTGTTGATCTACAGCCTGGTCGGCATTGTCTGCGCGCGGCCGCTCATTCAGCAGGATTGGCCAGGCATCGGCATTGTGGGTTGGGGAATCGGCGTGGCGACAGCGGGTGCCATCGGCACCATTGCGGCCGTTCATTTTCGCCACTGGCAAGCGAGGCCGTCTCCGGCGGGCGGCGGTTTCATTGGATGGCTTGCTTCGTCGCTCGCGTTGCTTTCCATTGTTGCAATCGTATGGCAGACGCTGCCGGTGCTGTTCGTGGCTCCATGCGGATAGCCCGTTGCGGCGCGCGGCAAGACACGTGGCATGTCGCTTGCTGCACTGTTGCATCCAGAGCGATCGACAGGAGAACGCCATGGCCGCAACAGTTTCCGATTTCCTCCTGCAAAGACTTTCGGCATGGGGCGTGCGACGCGTGTTCGGTTACCCCGGCGACGGCATCAACGGCATCATGGGTGCATTCGGACGCACCGGCGACCTCCAGTTCGTCCAGGCCCGTCATGAAGAGCTTGCGGCCTTCATGGCATGTGCCCATGCAAAATTTACCGGCGAGGTCGGCGTTTGCCTCGCGACCTCTGGCCCGGGGGCGATTCACCTGCTCAACGGGCTGTACGACGCCAAACTCGATCATCAGCCCGTCGTTGCCATCGTCGGCCAGACAAAGCGTGCAGCGATCGGTGGAGACTACCAGCAGGAAGTCGACCTGATGTCGCTGTTCAAGGATGTCGCTCACGAGTTTGTGCACATGGCCACCACGCCAGAACAGATCAGGCACCTGGTTGACCGGGCGGTGCAAATTGCGCGAGAGCAGCGGACAGTGACGTGCATCATCATCCCGCACGATGTACAGGATCTGCCGGCGATAGAGAAGCCGCCGCACGAGCATGGCACCGTGCATACCGGGATCGGCTATACCGCCCGGGCGACAGTACCCGCCGATGCGGACCTTGAGCGAGCTGCAGAAGTGCTCAATGCCGGCAGCAGGGTAGCGATGCTGGTTGGAGCCGGGGCCTTGCAGGCGACGGACGAGATCATCGAAGTGGCGAACCTGCTGGATGCCGGCGTGGCCAAGGCCCTGCTGGGCAAGGCAGCCGTACCGGACGATCTCCCTTTCGTCACCGGCGCGATCGGCCTGCTGGGCACCAAACCGAGCTGGGACCTGATGAACGACTGTGACACCCTGCTGATGGTCGGATCCTCGTTCCCCTACTCCGAATTCCTGCCCAGGGAAGGACAGGCGCGCGGCGTCCAGATCGATATCGATCCGCGCAAACTGAACCTGCGCTATCCGATGGAGATCAGCCTGGTTGGCGATGCCAAGGCGACGCTGCGCGCGCTTATCCCGCATCTGCGCGCCAGGCAGGATCACACGTGGCGAACAACGATCGAGCAGAACGTCGGTCGCTGGTGGCAGGTGCTCGAATCGCGTGCGATGAACGACGCCGATCCGATCAATCCGCAGCGTGTGTTCTGGGAACTGTCACCGCGTCTGCCTGAAGACGTGATCCTTACCTGCGACTCCGGCTCCGCAGCCAACTGGTATGCACGCGACTTGAAAATCCGCCGCGGCATGATGGCATCGCTGTCGGGAGGGCTGGCGACCATGGGCCCGGCAGTGCCTTATGCAATCGCCGCCAAGTATGCGTATCCGGACCGCCCCGTCATCGCGCTGGTGGGCGACGGTGCGATGCAAATGAATGGCATCAGCGCCTTGGTCACGATAGCCAAGGTGTGGCGCGAATGGCGCGATCCGCGCCTGGTGGTGATGGTGCTTAACAATGGAGACCTGAACCAGGTGACCTGGGAACAGCGTGCGATGCAAGGCGATCCAAAACTGGAAGCGTCGCAGAGCCTGCCTGACTTCCGCTATGCAGCCTACGCCGACCTGCTCGGCCTGCACGGCATCCGCGTGGACCGTCCGGAGCAGATCGGCCCGGCCTGGGAAGCCGCCCTGTCGTCCCGAATCCCGACCGTTCTCGAGATGGTGACCGACCCCGACGTGCCGCCGCTGCCGCCTCATGTTTCGGTCAAGCAGGCGAGAGCCTACTTGAGCGCCCTGCTCCACCGCGACCCGGACGCACTCGGCACTGTTGTTGCTACAGCCAGGGAATGGTGGGACAGCATGTTTCCCCGTAACGCGAAATAGAGATTGCTCCGCCGGCACGGCACCCCTTGCTGCGCCGGCGCCAGCATGCAACCGTCATTGCGTCGTGCATGACGGATTTGCCTGACCAGCGAAAGGAGAAAGACCATGACCAAACATGATTTGGCATCACACGCTATCGCAACCGCTTGCACACTCGTACTTGCATCATTGGCTTCCGCCAGTTTTGCACAATCGTCAACCGCCCCCGAAGCGCAATCAGGTAGCAGCGCCCAAACCGGCAGCGCACGTTCTGGCTCCCGTGAAGCCGACGATGCGATGAAGCAAGTGAACGATTCCGTCAACGTGGTCAAGAAAATGGAATCGGATCCCGAGGTGAGGAAACTGTTGCAGCAAGCCAAAGGCGTTTTCATCATCCCGCACTACGGCCGCGGCGCACTGGGAGTCGGCGCGGAAGGCGGAGAAGGTGTGGTTCTCGCCAACAACAACGGCAAATGGAGCAACCCCGGGTTCTACAACTTCGGCGGCGTCAGTGTCGGCTTGCAGGCCGGTGCGGAAGCAGGCCCGGTGGCGATGATCCTGATGAACGAAAAGGCGGTCAACAACTTCATGCAAGACAACAAGTTCTCGTTGACTGCCGACGCCGGCCTGACCATCGTGAACTACAAGGCAAAAGGCGAAGCAGCGGCGGGCCGGGGCGATGTTGTCGTTTGGAGGGATACCAAGGGAGCGCTCGCCGATGTTGCAATCGGTGTGACCGACGTCAACTTCGACGATGACGAAAACAAGGCCTTCTACAAGGCTGAAGTCTCGCCAAAAGACATCATCAGCGGCAAAGCCAGGAGCAACCAGGCGGCCCAGCTCATTGCTGCATTGCCGTCCGGCCGCGCTTCGGGCGCAACGGCATCGGGATCGTCGGGAGAATCGTCGACTGGCGCATCCGGAACATCGGAAGACACTTCCGGCAGCAAATCTCGCTCCAAGTAAGGCGCAATGCATTCCGGCCGGCACCACCGGCCGGGTGTCCAGCAACCTCTAATGTTCGCTCGGCGTCTTGACCGGATCGCCGAGTACATCCTGCACATATAGCATCGTGACCAGCACGGCGATTACCGCGGTGAGCGGTGTCGCCAGTGCGACCCCGGCCAGGCCGAACAAGGTGCCGAGCAACACCTGCATGGCAATGGTCAAGGCCGGCGGCATGGAGACGCTTCGTTTCTCGATCAGTGGCTGCAGCAAGTAACCTTCAGCGACTTGCACGGCAAGAAAGAGCAAAGCGGTATAGAGCGCGAGCGTCGGACTTTCGGTAAAAGCCATCAGCGCCGCCGGGACGCCCGCAATGATCGGGCCGATGTAGGGAATGAAATCGAGCAGGCCTGCGAGCAAGCCCAGTACGAGGGCAAGCGGTACGCCAAGCAGGCTCAGTCCGATTGCTGTGACCACACCCACAATGAGCATCGAAATGAACTTGCCGAACAGCCACTGTCCCAGCGTGCGGCCAAGCTCTGCGAACACCTCGCGTGCACGCTGGCGCTTGCGATGCGGCACCAGCGTCACGATGCCCTCGATATAGATACGTGGCTGAGCTGCGAGATAGATGCCGACGAACGCAATGATCGCAATGTTGCCGATGGTCCCCAGGACGCCGGAAAAGAGCAGTCCGGTTCGCGACAGGATGGATGCAGCCTGGGACATGAGCTTGTCCGTGGGCGGCAGGTTTTCCATCAAGCTGCGCAGAAATTCATATCGCTGTACCTCGGTGCGCAGGTGCTCCACCGCCTGCGGCATTGCTGCGGCAAGCTCGCCCATTTGCCGCGCCACTTGCGGCGCCATCATCCATGTTGCAAGGGCAATGACCGCGATGATCGCCGCAACGACCAAGGCAAGCGCCACCTCGTGCCGCAGGTGGAACCAGCGCCCTGTCCGCATGGCGGCGTCGTACAGGAGGACGGCAACCAGGATGCAGGCAAACATCAGCAACAGGACGTCGGATGCGAGCCACACGACACCGGCAATCAGCAGAAACAGGAAGCCGACGGCATAGAAGAGGATGGCGTGATGGAGAAAGCTGCGTTCTTCGCGCACGGTGGCGTCGGGTTTTGTTCGTGCAGCGGGATTTTCGCGTTGATCGTTCATGGGACACGCTTGGTTTTTCTGGTTGTCCTGTCGTCAAAGCACCCAGCGCAAGAAACATGCCGCTGAACCCGGTTCTTCAGCGCAAGAACCCGTAAGTACGCTCGGACCAGAGCAGGCTCAACGAGGCGATTCCTGCTTGCAAAGATCGGCAGGTCCTCTGCAATCGTCTTCCCGGGATGGCTTCTTCGACATTGTCTTGCCGGTCGCATCGTTTCTTTTGCCGTCGGCATTGCCGCGCCCGGTCTTTTTCCCATTGATGGCAGGATCGGCTTTCCTGGGCTCCGGCACTTTGGGTTCAGCCTTGTCCGGCGTCTTTTTTCCGGCCTCCGGCTGCTCTGTCGGCATGATGATGGCTCCGGCATCAACGGGCGCTTGTTCCCCGGATGCGCTTTGCGCCAGGGAATGAACGAAGCTGACCATGAGCATGGCAACGATTCGTATGTGTAGAGTTTTCAAGGCCATGAAAAATGGACGCAGTTGGATTGATGACCGGCAAGCGTCGTGCAGCGATTCGCAGGCAAGCGCACCTGCATCCTGGCGCACTTGCCAGTCCGACAAAACCGTGCAAGAACCATACCGCCGTTTTTGAACTTGACCGAGGCCTTTGTTGAAGAACACCGGTGTGTTGTTGCCGGATTGTGCAAGTTCGAGAAACAGTCAATTCAGATTTGCCCGATTTATCTCATCCGCTCCCGACAATACAATGCCTGCAACCTTTGCCGGGCGCACTCCAGCACGCCGCTCCCCTCCCGGCACTGAACTTTTCACACGCATCAGTCCAAGGAAACGTCATGAAGCTGCTCCACAAACTCCTCCTCGCCGCCAGCCTGGTCATTGCGGCACCGGGCTTCGCCGCCCCGTCAGCGGCGCAGGAAGCACCGGATGTCCTGGTCAAGCGCATTACGCAGGAGGTGGTCGATACCGCGCGCAGTGACAAGGACATCCGTGCAGGCAACCGCAAGCGCATCCAGGCGCTAGTCGAGTCGCATGTCCTTCCGCATGTCGATTTCCAGCGTGCTACCGCATTGACCGTCGGCCGATTCTGGCGCGAGGCGACGCCGCAACAGCAGCAGCAACTCATCGACGAATTCCGCGCCCTGATGATCCACACGTATTCCGGCGCGCTTTCGCAAATCGGCGACCAGAAGCTGGCGTTCCTACCTTTGCGCGGGGCGCCTGACGACAACGAAGTCGAAGTGCGCTTCCAGGTCCAGCAGCAGCGCGGCGAAACGATCAATGTCAGTTATCGTTTATACAAAGGCGCGGACGGCTGGAAGGTATACGATGTCAATCTGCTCGGCGCCTGGCTGATCGAAACCTACAAGGGCAACTTCTCGGCGGAAATCGGCAGAAGCGGCATCGACGGCCTCATCCGTACCTTGTCGGAGAAAAACAGGAAGCTGGCAGCAGAACCGGGCAGCGCCGCGCGAGCGTCTTGACCGCGCGCCCTTGACCAGAGGAGGCCGAGATGGCCATGCAGCGTACGGAATTTACGGGGGCCGACGGACAAAAGCTGGCGGCACGTCTCGACACGCCCGACGGTGAGATCCGCGCCGTCGCCTTGTTCGCGCATTGCTTCACCTGCGGCAAGGACATCTTTGCGGCCAGCCGTATTGCGCAGGCCTTGACCGAACATGGCATCGCCGTGCTCCGCTTCGACTTTACCGGGCTGGGCGCCAGCGAAGGCGAATTCGCCAACACCAATTTCTCATCCAACCTGGCCGACCTGGTCGCCGCGGCAAACCACTTGCGCGCCACGCTGCGCGCACCCGACATCCTGATCGGCCACAGCCTCGGCGGGGCGGCCGTCCTTGCAGCGGCAGCGGATATTCCGGAGGCGAGGGCCGTCGTGACCGTGGGCGCGCCGAGCGACCCGTCGCATGTCACCGGATTGTTCAGGGATCATCTGGATCGCATCCAGGAGGAAGGCGAAGCCGAAGTGCAGTTGGCAGGCCGCCCGTTCAAGATCAAGCGCCAGTTTCTGATCGACGCCCAGGAGCAGAAACTGTCCGGCAAGATCGCCCAACTCAGGCGCGCGCTGCTGGTCATGCATTCGCCGCGCGACACCACCGTCGGCATCGAGAACGCATTGCACATCTTTACCGCAGCCAAGCATCCGAAAAGCTTCATCTCGCTGGACGATGCCGACCATCTGCTGACACGCAAGAGCGACGCGGTCTACGTGGCGAACCTGATCGCCGCGTGGAGCGAACGCTATGTGCAGGCTGCCGTCAGCCAGAACGTATAAATGCGGCTGAGGCAGCCTGACTGAAGTCCAGGCTGCCTCAATTTGACGCCGCTGCGGCGGTTTCGAGCGAATATCCTGCTTCCACCCACGCGTCGATCCCGCCATGCAAGGGACGCACGCGGCGGTATCCAAGCTGCATGAGTTGTTTGGCCGCTCGCGCCGCCGACGCATCGTTCGGGCAGGCGCAATACAGGATGACTTCGCCGTCCGAAGGAAGCCCGGACACGAAGGTCCCGGACACATCACCCGTCAGTGAAATCGCGCCCGGAATACGGCCGCCCTGCTGCAAAAGCGGCGAACGCACATCCACAATGGTGGGGCGCTCGCCCTGCTGCAGCAAGCGGTGCAGTTCGTCGACCGAGATGCGCGCCATGCGCAGGGACGCGACGAAACGGCGGCGCTGCCACCATTTCGCCGCAATGAAAGCGGCCAGTGCGATGGTGACCAGCAGAAGCCCGCCCTTTCCGAGCTGTTCCAGCACATTGAGCAGGTCGTCGATCGCGGTACTGAAAAGCGAACCGAGGTAGATCGCCGACCCAGCCCATAGCGCCGAACCCAAGGCATCGAACACGATGAAAGTGCCGCGCCGGGTGCCTGCCGTGCCGGCTAGCGCGCTGGCGACCGATGCGAAGCCGGGAATGAATTTCGCGAAAACCAGTGACACCGGTCCCCAGCGCACAAAGACCGATTCCGTCTGGCGCACGCAGGAGTCCGGCGAGAGGGAAATGCGGCACAAGGTCGACATCACCTTTCTGCCGTAGTATTTGCCCGCAAAGTACCATGCCAGGTCGGCGATCAGCGCCGCCGATACCGCAACGGCCAGGAGCAAACCGATCGAGTAGTCGCCCCGGTCGGCCAGGGCACCGGTGATGACGAGGGTCGGATAGGCAGGCACTGGCGCCCCGCCCTGCTCCACGAGCACATTGAGAAACACGGCGGCGAGGCCGTACTGTTCGATCAGTTGCAACAGATAAGACATGCGGTCTCCCGGGCTGCGTGGGTGCGAATCATTCAGCTCGGTTCCATCAAGGGGCGCAGTACGCGGAAGTTGATGCCGGTGACCTCATGCACCTGGAGCAGAAACGACGCGGTGACCGGATGGTAGCCGCGCCTGACCTTGCTGATATTGGACGGCGAGGTGGCGAGCAGGCGCGCGAGCGCCGCATCGTTCTTGAGCCTCAGAATCGAAAGCAGGCTGTCGATGAATCTGTTGGTTTGACGGCCGGACTTCTTTGCGATGTGCTGTGTGGACATGGTTTTCCCAATCATTCCTTAATCGATAGGCTGATTGTATTTCCCGGGAATCGCGAGATAAATATCGCAGACGTGAACTCACTGTCCCACGATAGTGAACAATTGGAGATGTGTTGATGAGCGATCAATGCAGCCGGATGTGCTTGCGAATGCCGGTTGCACGGTACGCCGGCAGGGCTAGGGCAAGTCCCAGTACGGCGGATCGCCAAACGCATCGCGCAGGCAGTCCGCAAACGCCCTCAGCTTGGCCGAGGCATGCCGTCCTTCGGGATGCGCAATGTAGATGAACTCGGGCTCGCTTTCGATCCCGATATCGACAAGCTGCAGTTCGCCTGCCTTGATGGCCGGACCGACAATGAACGTCGGCAGCAATGCAATACCGAGTCCGGCAATGGCAGCATCGCGCATCATGTCGCCATTGTTGAGCGCCAGCCCGAACTGCGCACGGATGGTCGTCGACCCGCCGCTGCCGGCAAACCGCCAGTCCGCCACGCCGCGGTTGGTGTAGAAAATGCCGCGGTGCCTCCCCAGTTCGTCCGGAGACGTCGGACTGCCATTACGCAAAAGATAATCGGCCGACGCAACCAGGACGCGCCGGCTGGCCGCCAGCCGCCATGCCACCAGGTAGGAATCCAGGATCGGGCCGTGCCGGACCACGGCATCGTAGCCTTCGGCTGCCGCATCGATGCGGCGGTCGTTCAGGTCGAGCGTCAGTTGTATATCGGGATGCCGCAGCAGGAAGGGATAGAGCGCGGGCCCAAGATGCATCCGGCCGAAGGTCACCGGCGCCGAGATGCGCAGCGGTCCGACCAGGGCTCCGCGCCGCTCCGCCAGATCCGCCGTTGCCTCCTCGACCTCCCGGACAATGCGGCGCGCGCGTTCGAGGAAAGCCAGCCCGTCCTCGGTCAATGACACCTTGCGTGTGGTGCGCCTGAGCAGGACCGCACCTACGCTTCGTTCCAGCTCAGCCAACCGTTCACTGACGACCGACCTTGCCAGCATCTGCCGGCGCGCCGCCTCGCTGAGCGATCCGCTCTCGGCGACGATCACGAAAGTTGCTATGGCATCGAGCTTGATCATTGTTCGTTTTTTCCGAATTCTTGGTACGCAATTCGAAGTCTACTCCCGACGGCCGGTGCCCGCCATACTGCATCGGAATTCAGGGCGGCTGCCAGCCGCGATCTTTCAAACGTACAGGAGAATCATCATGGAACGACTGAAGAACAAGGTAGCGATCATCACCGGTGCCAGTGCGGGCATCGGCCGGGCAACGGCCCGCCTGTTTGCCGCGGAAGGCGCGAAGCTCGTGGTCGGTGCACGGCGTGCGGACGAACTGGAAAGCCTGGTTGCCGAAATCAGGGCCGCAGGCGGCGAGGCTGTCAGCCTGGCGGGTGACGTGCGGTCGGAAGAGTATGCGAAGGCGCTGGTATCGCTCGCCGCCAGGCGGTACGGCCGGCTGGACGTCGCCTTCAACAATGCGGGCGTACTGGGCGAACTCGGCCCGAGCACGGACATATCCGAGGCCGGCTGGAAGAACACCATCGATATCAACCTGACCGGCGCCTTCCTCGGCGCCAAGCACCAGATCGCCGAGATGCTGAAACATGGCGGCGGCTCGGTGATCTTCACCTCGACCTTTGTCGGCTACAGCGCGTCATTCCCCGGTGTTGCCGCCTATGCGGCAAGCAAGGCCGGACTGATCGGCCTGACGCAGACGCTTGCTGCCGAGTTTGGGCCGAAGAACATCCGCGTCAACGCAGTCCTGCCCGGCGCGATCGAGACCGCCATGTACCATGAGAAGAACAATACCGATGAAAAGGCGGCATTCGTCACCAACCTCCATGCGCTCAAACGCATCGGACAGCCGGAGGAAGTGGCGCGCTCCGTCCTCTACCTGGCATCGGATGATTCTTCCTTTGTCACGGGTACGGCATCGCTGGTTGACGGCGGCGTGTCGATCGCGCGCGCCTGAAAGCTGCGCGGCGGCGATCAATCCTTCTGTACCCGGTGCCGGTATTCCCCGGGCGACGAGCCGGTCCACTTCTTGAAGGCACGGTGAAACGCGCTGGTCTCGGCGAATCCGAGTTCAATCGCGATATCGGTGATGCCTTTTTCGGTATGGCACAATTTGTCGATCGCGAGGTCACGCCGCAAGTCATCCTTGATCGTCTGGAACGACTGTCCTTCTGCATCGAGTCGGCGCCGGAGCGTGGCGGACGTCATGTGCAGGCTGGCCGCGACGCTTTCAAAGTCCGGCCAGTTCGTGCGAGACGCCGTCCGGAGATGGCGTCGCACCTTGGCCGACAACCCGCTGGTGTTCTTGTACTTCAGCACAATGTTCGCAGGCGCCTGGCGCACGAACTCCCTCACCGTCCTTTCGTTCTGCACCACGGGCAAGTCAAGGAAGGATGCGTCGAACATCAGCGATGTTTCCTCCGCACCGAACTGCGGCTGCTCCGAATACATCCGGTGGTACTCAGCGCTGCGCGACGGCTCCGGATAGGCGAAAGCCGATGCCAGTACGGGAATTCGTCGTCCAGCCAGCCAGCACGCCAGCCCGTGCTGCAGCATCAGCAGCGTCTCGTAGCCGAACACGCGCGGTGCCGCCGGACCCGGCCGCTCGCGGATGACGAGGAATGCGTGCCGATCCTCCGTCCGCAGGCTGCATTCGAAGTCGTCTAGGATCAGGTTGAAGAAGCGCATCATCTGCACCAGCGCGGCTCTCAGGCTGCCGCAGTGGACCAGCATGTGGCTCAGCATCGCAAACGATCCCACCTTCATCCGTCGCGAATCCTGGCCGAACAATTCGTCGTCCAGCACGCGCGCCACCTCGAGCCACAAGGTACTGAAATTCTGTGCGGTAACCCGCGACTGGTCGGATTGGAGCAACGCCGACGGAATGCCGGCGTGCGCAAGGATGGCGTCGGCATCCAGTCCCTGCGCCAGGACAGGTTCCAGGGCCGAGCGGACGAAATAGATGGAGATGCTTCCTTTTTCCATGTTAGAGGCGCCACGCCGGGAGGTTTGTCTGCGGCGCAGCGAATGCGCTTGCCGGCTTCGTAACGGCAATATCGTATCGTATCCGCTCGGTTGCGCTGCCGTTAGCATGGGGCGAGGTCCTTTTGGCTCAAAAACACGCAGTCCGGTTCTCAGTCCGGTTGCGGCCGGCCTTTGCCACAATGGCCTCCAGCGTCGCTCGCGGCAACTGGTCGGCCACCTTGCGGCAGTAGTCGAGCATGTCCGGTGCGATGGCGACACCGAGGCGTTCGGCCTGAATGCACCGTAGGAGCGCAAGGCGCTTGTGGCCGAACCGGACGGAGCGCTGCAGCAAGGCGATCAGTGCCCCGCTGTCCTGCAGCTGCATGGCTGCCCGTTTGAGTCCGCGAATATGCTGTCGATTTCCCATATGTGCCCCGTCCCGGTGGTTGTGTCGCTGCGAGCGATATATCACTCCCTCTCGCAACATGGAGCGAGTATAGGAAAGCCCGTTTCCCGCGGCGATGCCGAAAAATTGCAACAAGGGTGCGAAGTTTTGCCATATGCATAGGCCGCCACAGTGATTGCCACTCGCCGTGTCACGAAATCAAATACTTACCGGTCGTCGCGCCGCCGGTGGGGTAGAACGGATACGCTAATTAATACTGTTGACCCGCATTGCCGCCACAGTGAGTACAACTGGCTCAATTTCAACCTGAGCGTCCCGCCCCTCTCTGAGCAAAATACTGGAGGAGTTTTTTGCGTCTGGAGTGAGGGTGTGAGCGGTCATTCAACCGGGATCGGCTGAGGCGCTGCATTCGCACCTGACCAGTCTTTCACGCAGATTTCTTGAACGTCTGCAAAGCAGCGGAAGCGAACGGAGGTGATTCATAGTCGAAGTGCCGGAACCGGTAGAGTAAGGATGTGGCGCGGTAGTCTTAGGCTTGGCTTGTCCGTTGGCCGCCGCTTTCGCTTGGCGGTGCCCTAGTAGCGTCTACCATCACCCCGTTTCCACACCCTCCTCATCGAACCGGAC
>Ga0196972_1000076_pt1 | contig 78726 bp, 63 predicted proteins | sample S1v_2013CmetaG_FD_148618 | JGI IMG/M metagenome (GOLD analysis project Ga0196972, IMG submission 148618) | Soil microbial communities from Anza Borrego desert, Southern California, United States - S1+v_20-13C | ecosystem: Environmental > Terrestrial > Soil > Desert | place: USA: California...
GAAATCGAATTGGCCGCATTAAGCAAGGTATGCCTGGAGCGCCGCATCGCAGACGCATCCAGGCTCAAGAAGGAGATTGCGGTCTATGAAAGAAAACGCAACCAAGCCAGGGCGACGATCGACTGGCCTTTTACCACCCCCGACGCGCGTCAGAAAATGCGCCGGATTTATCCATTAAATTCATCTGGATGATCTACTAGTCGAACTGCTTCCGGAAGTTGTCGAACTGTTCGCTCAGACGCTCGACTTCCGCACGCAAGCGTGCGACCTCCTCTTCGAGCTGTCCAATACGATCGCTGCGAGGAACCTCCGCTGCGGATGCACCCCCGTCGAGCGATTTTTCCGGGATCTCATCGCCGCTGAGCAAGTGCATGTAGCGCACTTCTTTCTCCCCGGGAGCCCGAGGAATGCGCGCAACCAGTGGCGGGTACTTGTCGATCAGAAATTGCAGTCCAGCCTCCACGTCCGCCACCGAGGCGAAGTCATGCAACCGGCCGCCGCGCGACCGGACTTCTCCGGCGGTCTGCACTCCGCGCAGCATCAAGATTGCGAGAACTGCGAGCTTGTCCTGCTCCAGCGCCCATTTCATGCGCATGCGATGCTCGTACTTCACCACGCGCGCGCCCGCCTGCCTTACCTCCGACACCAGCTTCTTCTGGATCAAACCATGCAGCACATCTTGCACCGCCTGTTCGGACAACGACATCACAGGATCCCTGCTTGTCAGTTGGTTACAGCCGTTGGTAAGCGCGTTCAAGGAAAGCGGGTAATTGTCCGGCGTAAGGGCTTCTTTTTCCGCCAATACGGCGAGAACTCGCACCTCCGAGGCATCGAGCAGGAAGTCTCCGTCGCGAGCCCCTCCGCCACCTTCATTCTGGCCTGCATCGCTCACATCACCGTCCTTAATCCACGAGTTTGTTCAGTTGCTCGGCGTCGAACTTGTCGGCCAAAGGCAGGACCTCGCATCCGACGCCGGCCGCCTTCAGTGCAGCAATCACGCGCTGCATCTGCTGTTCCTGCGCGACCGCATGGTCGATCAGCTTGTGCAAGGCCGTCGACAAGGGATCCTGGTCGGCGTTGGGCGTCACGCCGTAGGCTGCAAACACACGTGCGGCCGCCTCTTCCCTCTGCTTGCCTGCATCCTTCTGCACGATGTGTGCAGGATTGCCGACTGCCGTGGCACCGGGAGGCACCTCTTTGACCACGACGGCATTTGACCCCACCTTTGCGCCATCCCCGACCGTGAACCCACCCAGCACCTTCGCCCCGGCACCGATGATCACGCCGCGCCCCAGGGTCGGATGCCGCTTCGATCCCTTGTTCAGCGAGGTACCGCCAAGTGTCACCCCCTGATAGATCGTGCAATCGTCGCCAACCTCGGCGGTTTCGCCAATCACCACGCCGAACCCGTGATCGATGAACACGCGCCTGCCGATGGTCGCACCGGGATGGATTTCGATTGCGGTCAGCCAGCGCGCGACATGCGAGATGAAGCGCCCCAGCCATTTCAATCCGTGCGTCCAGCACCAGCGGGCCCAGCGATGCATTACGATCGCATGCAGCCCCGGATAACAGGTCAGCACCTCCCATGCCGTGCGCGCGGCAGGGTCGCGTTCGATGATGCTGGCGATGTCTTCGCGAATGCGGCTGAACATAGGGGACGGGAATGATGGGTGAAGTCGTAATGTTAATCCGTTGCACCTTGCTTGCATACGCGCCGGTCCGCAGCTTCCACGCGGGAATCCGGCACGTCAATGCAAGAATGTCACTTCGCCATCATTCTCTGGCGACGCGCCTCGTACAGGCACACGCCCGACGCAACGGAGACGTTGAGGCTCTCGACCGCTCCCTCCATCGGAATGCGGACCAGCACGTCGCAATTCTCACGGGTAAGGCGGCGCATGCCCTCACCTTCCGAACCCATGACAAGGGCCGTAGGAACGGCAAAATCGGCATCATAGAGCGTTTTCTCAGCGTCGTCGGTGGTGCCGGTCAACCAGATGTCGCGCTCCTTCAATTCGCGCATCGTACGCGCGAGATTGGTTACGGTAATGTAGGGCACGGTGTCGGCAGCACCGCTCGCCACCTTGGCAGCGGTTGCATTGAGGCCGACAGCACGGTCTTTCGGGGCGATCACCGCATGCGCACCAGCGCCGTCAGCAACCCGCAAGCAGGCGCCGAGGTTATGCGGATCGGTCACGCCGTCCAGAATCAGGAGTAAGGGCGGTCCGGCAATGGCATCGAGCAGTTCATCAAGATTGCGGGCAAGCGATAGCTCACCTGCCTTTGCCACGACGCCCTGATGGCGGCGCGTTCCAGCCATGCCGTCGAGCCGTCCCGTTTCGACATGGATGATGCGCACCTTCGCGGCCTCCGCCGCGCGCAACAGTTCCTGCATACGCCGGTCGGTGCGCCCGGCATCAATATAAATTTCCTCCACTGACGCAGCGTCATGACGCAGGCGCGCCGTCACGGCGTGGAAGCCGAATAACAATTTGCTTTTCATGTCTTATCTTTTCTTCTTGCCGGCCTTGGTACTCGCTTTGGGCGAGCGCGAGGTCTTAGCCGTTGCGGTGCCGGAGCGTGCGACCTTGCGTTTCGCAGTCTTGCCAGCAGCGGATTTGCGCGGTGGCGCCGCCTTCTTGGCTTTCGGCTTGGCCTTCTTTTCGCGTACGGGCTCGGCTTCGATCCGCCGCGTCTCGTTCTTGAGCACGGTCCTGATGTCGGGTGTATTAACCAAACGCAAGTCGATCTTGCGCGCGTCAAGATCGACGCGGCTGACCTGTACCGTAACGCGATCCGTCAACTGGTAGCGGATGCCGGTGCGCTCGCCACGCAGTTCATGCCGCACTTCGTCGTACTGGAAGTAATCGGCCCCGAGTTCGGTGACGTGCACCAGCCCTTCGATGAACAAGGTATCGAGTTGTACGAAGATGCCGAACGGCGCGACGCCGGAGATTGTGCCGGTGAACTCCTCTCCGAGCTTGTCGCGGATGAAGTAACACTTCAGCCAGGCTTCGACATCACGGGACGCCTCGTCGGCCCGGCGTTCGTTCGCGGAGCAATGGATGCCGAGCGCTTCCCAGATCGCGAGGTCGCCCTCTTTCTTTTTCTTGCCTTCGGCCTTGTCTTGCGCAGCCATCTTGCGTGCGGCCGGGGACAGCATGGTGTTGAGCTGGCTGGTATCGACATCCTTGGGCACATACCGTTTGCCCTGCAGGATCGCCTTGATGGCACGATGCGTCAGCAGGTCGGGATAACGGCGGATGGGGCTCGTGAAGTGCGCATACGCCTCATAGGCCAGCCCGAAATGTCCGATGTTGTCGGGGCTGTACACAGCTTGCTGCATGGAGCGCAGCAGCATGGTTTGCAGCAGCACGGCGTCGGGACGCAACTTGATCTTGGGGATCAGCTCTGCGTAGTCCGAAGCAGCAGGCGAGTCGCCGCCGCCGAGATGCAGACCCATCTGTTTCAGGAAAGTCCGGACCTGGTTGAGCTTTTCCTTGGATGGCGCGGCGTGCACTCGATACACGCCGGGGTGGTCGTGCCGTGCGAGCAGGTCTGCTGCACACACGTTTGCCGCCAGCATGCATTCCTCGATCAACCGGTGTGCGTCGTTGCGCGTGCGCGGCAGGATCTGCTCGATCTTGCCGGCGGCATTGCAGACGATGTACGTCTCCGTCGTTTCGAAGTCAATTGCACCGCGCGCTTGCCGCGCCTTCAGCAAGGCTTTGAATACGTCGTACAGGTTCAGCAGGTGAGGAACGAGGCTCTGCCTCTTCGCGGCCTCCGTTCCCTTGGTATTGGCAAGGATCGCCGCCACCTCCGTGTAGGTCAGTCTGGCCGCGGAATGCATTACTGCCGGATAAAACTGATAAGCCTTGATTTCACCCTTGGCGGCGATGACGGCATCGCAGACCAGCGTCAAGCGGTCGACGGCAGGATTCAGCGAGCACAGGCCGTTCGAAAGCTTCTCCGGCAGCATTGGAATCACGCGGCGCGGGAAATACACCGAGGTGCTGCGTTCCAGCGCATCCGCGTCCAGCGCATCGCCCGGTTTCACATAATGACTGACGTCGGCAATGGCAACGATCAGACGGAACCCTTTGGTCCTGCCAATCTTCACCGGTTCGCAATAGACGGCATCGTCAAAATCGCGTGCGTCTTCGCCGTCGATCGTCACGAGCGGAATGTCGCGCAGGTCGACACGATCGGTCAGGTCCGATTCGCGCACCTCGGAAGGCAGTTTTGCGGCAAGCTTTTTCGCCGCCTCCGAAAATTCATGTGGAACGCCGTACTTTCGCACGGCGATCTCGATTTCCATGCCAGGGTCGTCGATATCGCCCAGGACCTCGACGATCTTGCCGACGGGCTGGGTGTAACGGGACGGCTGTTCGATCAGTTCCACGCTGACAACCTGCCCCGTCTTTGCCTTGCCAGGCGATCCGGTGAGCAGGATGTCCTGTCCGATGCGCTTGTCCTCCGGCGCGACGATCCAGACGCCGTTTTCATTCAGCAGGCGTCCGATAACGTGTGTGTTTGCCCGCTCCAGCACTTCGACAATGGTGCCCTCCGGTCTGCCGCGACGGTCGGTACCGGCGATGCGGATCTGGACACGGTCGCCGTGCAGCACCTTCTGCATCTCCTTCTCGGGCAGGAAGATGTCCTCGCTGCCGTCGTCCGGCGTAAGGAAGCCATAACCGTCACGGTGGCCGTTCACGCGGCCTTCGATGAAATTCGGTTGATGCGCGAGCTGATAGGTGCCGTTGCGACTCGGCTTGATCTGACCGTCACGTTCCATCGCATTCAAGCGGCGCGTAAGGCCGTCCAGTTCTTCCGGTTTGACGTCGAGAGCCGCGGCAAGCGAGTGCACGTCCTGTGGCGTCACCGCGGTGCGCAGGATGCCGAGAATCTCCTCCCGGCTGGGGATGGTGTATGAATATTGGCTCAAAAGGGTACTTCAGTTCATTATTATCAATACAGGGCTAGTGTAACGGACACCCGTTGTGTTTACCTAACAGATTGGCGCCAGCGCTTGCCCAAAAAAAGTTTTCGCAGGGGATTTGACACGCCGAATTTTTCCGCTATAATTTCGGTCTTTCGCATCGCCCAGATGGCGGAATTGGTAGACGCACTAGGTTCAGGTCCTAGCGGTGGCAACACTGTGGAGGTTCGAGTCCTCTTCTGGGCACCAAGGTTACAAAGGCTCGCCTCGGCGGGCCTTTTCCTTTTCTGCGTCCCCGCCCGTAACTGCCCACCTCCGCCGCTATTTCCGGACCTTTTGTCCGATCCGTCGATAGTCCAGTCACTTGCTCCGGCACTCACGCATTCATCGCGTCCGAAATCAAAAAAACCCGTTGGTTTTGCCAACGGGTTTTCATTTTTCAATCCGCATCAGGCGATTCCCGACGGCTTGGATTCTGAATCAAACGGCAAGTTCTACTCAGCCGACCTCGCCCTTCTTCAGCCATGCTGCAAGCTGGTGCGGCCGCAGGCTGTCGTACTCCTCGAAGGGCTGGTGAATCCAGGGATTGGTCGGTAGGTACTGGAAGTGGTAATCCGGCCGCACCGAAGAACAGGCCTTGCACCAGATGACAGCCGACCGCACCTCGGTCACAGCAGGGAAATTCTCCTTCAGGTGGCCCTGCACTTTCTCGAGCGTTACGCCGGAATCGACCAGGTCATCGAGGAGCAACACCTTGCCGGAAAGCGCGCCCTTGGTCATCGTGATGTGCTTGGCAATATCCAGCGAGCCCTGCGTCTTGCCAGCATCCTCACGATAGGAGCTGGTCGACAGGATTGCCAGCGGCACATCGAAAATGCGCGAAAATACGTCGCCGGGCCGCAAACCGCCGCGTGCGAGGCACAGTACCCGGTCGAACTGCCAGCCCGACTCATGAACCATGCGAGCCAGTCCGACTACAGCCCGATTGTAATCATCCCAAGAAACCCAGAGATCCTTGTCGTCCGACACGCCAACAGCCTTTTCAGTCATGGCAAATCCGGTCATGCAAAAGGATGGCGAAGGACAATGGTTTCTTCCCGGTCAGGTCCCGTCGATACCATGTCAACCGGCACGCCTACGAGTTCCTCGATCCGCTTGATGTAAGCACGTGCATTGGCCGGCAGCGCATCCATCGACTTGGCGCCGACCGTGGACTCGGTCCACCCCGGCATCTGTTCATAGATCGGCTCGCAGCGGCCCGCATCCTCTGCCCCTACCGGGAACACGTCGACGGTCTTGCCGTCCAGCTTGTAACCGGTGCACAGTTGCAGGGTCTCAAGGCCATCGAGAACATCGAGCTTGGTCAGGCACATGCCGGAAACGCCATTGATCTGTACGGAGCGGCGCAGCAATGCGGCATCGAACCAGCCGCAACGGCGAGCGCGACCGGTTACTGTGCCGAATTCGTGTCCGACACTGGCCAAGTGCTTGCCGATACCTTGATCGGTCGGCAACTCGGACGGGAACGGGCCCGAGCCAACCCGAGTCGTATATGCCTTGGTAATGCCCATGATGTAGTGCAACATATTGGGGCCGACACCGGAACCGGCGGCGGCGTTGCCTGCTACACAATTACTGGAAGTGACGAACGGATAGGTACCGTGGTCGACGTCGAGCAGACTGCCTTGTGCGCCTTCGAACAGCAAGCTGGCACCCGCCTTGTGCGCGGCATATAGTGCGCTGGACACGTCCGCAACCATCGGCGCAATTCGCGACACGGTAGCAAGCGCATCATCCAGCGTCTTCTGGTAATCCACCGGCTGTGCTTTCAGGTAATTGGCCAGCACGAAATTATGATAGTCGAGATTCTCTTTCAGCTTCTCGGCAAAACGCTTTTCGTTGAGCAGATCGGCAACGCGAATGGCACGGCGAGCAACCTTGTCTTCGTACGTCGGACCGATGCCTTTGCCTGTGGTACCGATCTTTGCGGCACCGCGTGCAGCCTCACGGGCAGCATCGAGCGCGGTGTGATAAGGAAGAATGACCGGACAGGCTTCCGATACCTTCAGGCGCGAAACCACTTCCACGCCGATGCCCTGCAACTTGTCGATCTCACGCAAGAGATCGGGTACAGACAGCACCACACCGTTGCCGATATAGCAGGCAACGCCCGCACGCATGATGCCCGAGGGAATCAGTTGGAGAGCCGTCTTCTGCCCGCCAATGACGAGCGTATGGCCGGCGTTGTGTCCACCCTGGAAGCGAACCACACCTTGTGCATGATCAGTCAGCCAATCGACGATCTTGCCCTTTCCTTCATCGCCCCACTGGGTGCCGATGACGACAACGTTCTTTGCCATGCTATTAACCTAGTTTTTTAAGAGTCCAGTTACTGTTTTCAAACACGACTGCGCGATCGCAGTCGAATTCATCCTGATCGTTTTCATGTCCTGGCAGTGCCTGGATGACCACCTCGCCCGCCTTTCGCAACTCGGCAATCTTCTGCCGCAGTGCGGGCTCGGTTCCCCAAGGCGCCCGGATTGCCCGCTTGCGCTCCGCAATCGGTAGAAGACGTGCCAGCTCGCGCAGGTCCATTGAAAAACCGGTGGCCGGCCGCGCGCGTCCGAACGCCTCGCCGACATGGTCGTAACGGCCGCCGCGAGCAACAGCGTTGGGCAAGCCGGGAACGTAGGCAGCAAACATGACGCCGCTGTGATAATGATAGCCACGCAAGTCGGCCAAATCGATGGTAACGCTGGCTTTGCCGGCTTGGCTGGCCAGCAACTCAAGTTCGTCCAGCGCTTTGGCGATGCCGGGGAGCGCGGGCAGTACATTTCTTGCACGTGCAATGGTGGAAGCATCGCCATAGAGATTTGGCAACGCCAGCAGTGCCTCGCGCGTAGCCACATCAAAGTCCCGGGTTAACACGCGAAGACCAGGAATGTCCTTGCACTCAAGCAGGCTGAAAAGCTCGTCTTCCTTTTTCTGCGCCTTCGGATCAGCGGCAACAATCGCCCGCAACACCCCCACATGGCACAGATCTAGCCTCACTTGCGTCATCCCTGCCAAGGTCAACGATGCCAGCGCCAGCTCCTGGATTTCCGCATCTGCTTCGAGCCCCTTATGACCGTAAATCTCCGCGCCGATCTGCAGCGGCTCGCGCGTCGCGTGCAGCCCGGATGGCCGGGTATGCAGCACGCTGCCGGCATAGCAAAGACGCGTCACCGAGGATCGGTTCAGCAAATGGGCATCGATACGCGCCACCTGCGTCGTCATGTCGGCACGAATGCCCATGGTGCGACCGGAAAGCTGGTCGACCAACTTAAAGATCCGCAAATCCATGTCCTGGCCGGCGCCTGTGAGCAGCGATTCTAGGTACTCGAGCATCGGCGGCATGACGAGCTCATAGCCGTACAGGCGGAAATTGTCGAGCAGCGTCCGGCGCAACTCTTCGATCTTGCGCGCCTCGGACGGCAAAACGTCGGCAATGTTTTCAGGAAGGAGCCAATTCGGCATGACAGAAAATACTGCTCTAAGAAAAAATATGAACCAAGCCCAGAATGACCAGTCCGCTTGTCAACGCGACAAGACCGACGAAACGTATTTGTCCGTCGGTCAGCTGCGCAATACGGTTAATCGCGTCGCACCATTGCCTGGGAAAAAGGAACGGGAAGATACCCTCAATCAACAGCACCAAACCAAGCGCGACAGCAAACAAGCTTTTCACTTCCAGCCCGCGTCACTTCTTCGGGCTGGTTGTTGCCCCCGGTCCCGTGCTCTTGAAATATCTGAAGAATTCGGAGTTCGGATCAATGACCATCAGGTCATTCCGGTTCTTGAAACTTGCACGGTAAGCTTCAAGACTGCGGTAAAACTTGAAGAACTCCGGATTCTGGCCGAATGCCTGTGCATAGATCTGGGTCGCCTTTGCGTCGCCGTCACCGCGGATGTTCTCCGCCTCGCGATAAGCCTCCGCGAGAATGACAGTGCGTTGCCTATCGGCATCCGCGCGGATTTTTTCGGATTCGGCGGCACCGGTGGAACGCAATTCGTTCGCAACTCGGGTCCGCTCCGCCTTCATGCGGTCATATACCGAGTTGTTGATCTGTTCGACATAGTCCACGCGCTTGAGGCGCACATCAATGATCTCGACGCCGATCTGCTTCGCTTCATCGGTCACCTTCTTCTGAATCGCGGCCATCACCTTGCCGCGCTCACCGGAGATCACCTCCCTCACGGTACGCTTGGTAATTTCCTCGTTCAGGGCCGCCTTGATGATCTGCGACATACGGTCCTGCGCGCGGCGTTCATCGCCAGTGAAGCTGACGAAGTACAACCGCGGATCGAGGATCCGCCATTTCACGTAGGCGTCGACCAGAATGTTTTTCTTCTCGGCCGTGATGAACCGGTCCGCCTCGGGCGTGTCGAGAGTGAGAATGCGCTTATCCAGGAAAAGGACATTCTGGAACGGCGGCGGCAGCTTGAAATGCAGGCCCGGCTCGTTGATGACCTTCTTGACCTCGCCGAGGGCGAAGACAATTGCGTACTGCCGCTGGTCGACCACGAAAAGCGTGGACAACAGGACGGAGAGAAGAATCAGGCCGGCGATGGTATACGAAACAAGACGATTCATTATCGCGTCTCCCGATCACGGGATTCGCGTCCATCGCGACTGCGCGAATCTTTCTGTCGTTGAGTTTCCATCGATTGCAGCGGTTCAGGGGTCTGAGGTTGCGTCACAGACGGCGATGTCGAAGTCCCTGACTTGAGTGATTCGTTCGTCACTTGCGAAATCAGCTTGTCGAACGGGAGGTAAAGGAGATTATTCCCCCCCTTGCTGTCGATCATCACCTTGGTCGTGCTGGTAAATATCTGCTGCATGGTTTCCAGGTACATCCGATCACGCGTGACAGCAGGTGCCTTCTGGTACTCAGCCAAAACCTGCTTGAAGCGGGATGCGTCACCCTGGGCATTTGCCACCACACGAGCGCGGTAGGCTTCTGCTTCCTGCATGAGGCGTGAAGCCGCGCCGCGTGCACGCGGGATTACATCGTTGGCGTAGGCCTGGCCCTCGTTTTTCTGGCGCTCGCGATCCTGTCCGGCCTTGACTGCATCGTCGAAAGCAGCCTGCACCTGCTCGGGCGGCTGCACGGCCTGCATCGTCACATTCGTAACCTGCACACCCGCCTTGTAGCGATCGGTGATCTGCTGCATCAACTGGCTGACGTCGAACGCGACCTTCTCGCGCCCCTCGTAGAGGACGAAGTCCATCTTGCTGCGACCGACGATTTCGCGAATCGAGGTTTCCGCCACCTGCCGCACCAGTTCGTCCTGCTCGCGGTTGTTGAAGAGCCACTCGGAAGCATTCTTGAGCTTGTACTGGACCGCGAACTGGATGTCGATGATGTTCTCGTCATCGGTCAGCATCAGCGATTCTTTCGCCTGCTTGTTGCGAACGCTCGAGCGGTATCCCACCTCGACGGTTCGTACCTGCGACACGTTGACCACTTCATGGCTTTGGATCGGATACGGCCAACGCCAGTTGAAGCCGGCAGGGGTGGAATGGCTGTACTTGCCGAAGGTCAGAACGACGCCGGTCTGCCCCTCCTGAACAATGAAGAAGCCGCTGACGAGCCACAAGAAACCGATGATTGCCGCGATAAGACCGACACCGATACCGGCCCCGCGGGAGTCCGGGCTGAATCCGCCCCCATCACCGCGCCCACCCTTGTTGCCGAACAGGCGATTCAAGCGCTGGTTGAACTCGCGCCAAAGCTGGTCAAGATCAGGGGGACCGTCGTTAGGCCTCTTGCCATCCTGGTTTTGATTTTGGCCATTGTCCTGAGAGCCGCGCCCCCAACGAGGATCGTTCAAAGAGAACTTCAGGCCGATTTTTTTGAAAAGAGGAACGGGCATTCTCTCGTTATCCGGCTTTTTGTTAATGGGTTGTAAGGCTGGCTTGTAGTGAGTGCCTCTGACGAAAAGGAAACGTCCCTAGGTTCGTGCGTCGTGCTGCGGGGGAACCGGCAGACGATCTAGACGCGCCATTGTACTTGCCTTCGCATGTTCGCCGACGGCCTCACGCAGGAGATTTAGGCCGGCTCCAGTCTGGGCGCTAATGAAAACACGCCGGATTTTATCATATTCATCACGTTCCAAAGCCGGTTCCAGCCCAGCGGCATCAATCTTGTTCCAGACCAGAATTTGGGGAATATGGTCAGCGCCGATCTCCGCAAGGACCGAATTGACCTGCTCGATCTGCTCCATCCGGGTTGGGCTGGCCGCATCGACGACGTGAAGCAGCAGGTCGGCATGGATGGTTTCTTCCAGCGTCGCCCGGAAAGCGGCGACCAGCTGGTGCGGCAGTTCGCGGATGAAGCCGACGGTATCAGAAATGACGATATTGCCCGCGTCGCCAAGAAAGATCCGGCGCGAAGTCGTATCCAGCGTTGCGAACAACTGGTCCGCTGCATAGGCTTGCGCCTTCGTCAATGAATTGAAGAGAGTGGATTTGCCGGCGTTGGTGTAACCAACCAGGGAAACTGAAAATGCATTGTTGCGCCCACGGGCGCGCCGCTGGGTTTCGCGCTGGCGCTGCAGCTTGTCGAGCCGCGTCCTCAAGGCCTTGACGCGGTCGCCCAGCAAGCGGCGGTCGGTTTCGAGCTGGGTTTCACCAGGACCGCGCAGGCCGATACCGCCCTTCTGGCGCTCAAGGTGGGTCCAGCCGCGCACCAAGCGGGTGGCGAGGTGCTGCAGCTGAGCCAGTTCGACCTGCACCTTGCCCTCATGGCTCTGCGCCCGCTGGGCGAAGATGTCGAGGATCAGGCTGGTGCGGTCGACGACGCGAATCTTGAGGTGGCGCTCGAGGTTGCGCTGCTGTGCCGGCGACAAGGCGTGGTTGAAGATGACGATGTCCAGATTCTCACGTGTAACGGCATCGGCGATTTCATCGGCTTTCCCGGAGCCGACGAACATGGCGGCATCCGGGCTTGCGCGTTTTCCGGTGATGGTTACAGCGGGGGCTGCCCCGGCCGACTTCGACAGCAGGGACAGTTCTTCGAGGCTGGCGGCAAAGTCGCCTTTGCCGAAATCGACGCCGACTAACGCAGCGCGCATAAAGGGAAAAGACGAGGCGACGATATGTTATTCCGCGTCGGATTCAACATTGATATTGACGGCACGGGCCGGTACAACAGTGGAAATGGCATGCTTGTACACCATCTGCGTCACGGTGTTGCGAAGCAGAACGACATACTGATCGAACGATTCGATATGTCCCTGCAGCTTGATACCGTTGACGAGGTAGATCGAAACGGGAACGTGCTCTTTGCGTAAGGCGTTGAGGAACGGGTCTTGTAACAGTTGCCCTTTATTGCTCATGACGGCTCCATGTTGTTTTGTGATGTGGAGTTGGAGGCAACCCGACGGATTTCAAGTGCCTCCCTGATATATGAATTACGAATGTAATCGATTTTTGCGTTTCGTGCCAAGAGAAAGGCTATTTTTCCGACTTGGCAAAAGGATTCTTGCTCGAACGCAGTTCGATACGTAATGGAGTGCCTACCAGCGAAAAAGTTTCGCGGAAGTGTTTTTCCAGATAGCGCTTGTAGTTGTCGTCGATCGATTCGAGCGCATTGCCATGAATAACGACGACCGGCGGGTTCTGACCGCCTTGGTGGGCGTAGCGCAGCTTCGGCCGGATGGAGCCCTTGCGGCGCGGTTGTTGATGCTCGACCGCTTCGATCAGCGCACGGGTCAGGCGAGGAGTCGATAGCTTGGCCATTGCTGCCGCATAGGCAGAATCGATCGACTTCATCATCGGCCCGATACCAGCCCCCTTCAGCGCCGAGATGAAATGGAATTTTGCGAAGAACAGGAAGTTGAGTTTGCGTTCGATGTCGATCTTGATTTCGTCACGCTTGTCGGTCTGAAGACCATCCCATTTGTTCACACCGACAACCAGGGCGCGGCCAGATTCAAGGACGAAGCCGGCGATGTGCGCATCCTGCTCGGAGATGTCTTGCTGCGCATCAAGCAACAGGAGGACGACATTCGCTTCCGAAATCGACTGCAGGGTTTTGACGACCGAGAACTTCTCGATCGCCTCGAACACTTTGCCGCGCCGCCGGATGCCGGCGGTGTCGATGAGCGTATAGTGCTTGCCGTCGCGCTCGAACGGTATCTCGATCGCGTCGCGCGTAGTGCCCGGCATGTCGAATGCGATCACGCGGTCTTCGCCAAGCAGAGTGTTTACCAGCGTGGACTTGCCGACGTTCGGACGGCCCACGATCGCGATCTTGATGCCTTTAGGCCCCGGATCGACCTGCTCTTCCTCGATGGGACGCTGTGCGATTGCGAGGTCCAGTGCTTCATAGACCAGATCAACCACTCCATCGCCATGGGCCGCCGAAATGACATATGGGTCACCCAGACCAAGCTCATAAAAATCGGCAGTGACCGAGGTGTATTTCATACCCTCGGCCTTGTTCACGACCAACATGACAGGACGGCCGGACTTGCGCAGGAAGTCGGTGATGGTCTTGTCGTGCGGTGTCAGTCCCTGCCTGCCATCGACGATGAACACCACTACATCCGCCTCGACCACGGCCTGTTTCGTCTGCTTGGCCATTTCATGCATGATGCCTTCCTTGGCCACCGGCTCGAAGCCGCCGGTATCGATAACAAGGAAGGGACGTTCGCCGACACGGCCTTCGCCGTAGTGACGGTCGCGGGTAAGACCAGGAAGGTCGGCAACCAATGCATCGCGCGACCGGGTAAGCCGGTTGAACAACGTGGACTTGCCGACATTCGGTCGGCCTACTAATGCGATAACCGGCTTCATTCAATACTCATTCCGTTGCCAAGGCAACAATAGATCCCGCCTGCGTCTGAAAAACGGCGCTGGACGCCGTCAGCGCGGCGGCAGCAACAACCTGGCTGCCGTCCGTGCCCACACGAGCAACGAACGCGCCATCCTCGCGCGACAGGAAGTGGACATAACCCTGACCATCACCGACTGCGATGGCACGAGCGAGGACAGCCGGAGAAGAAAGACGCCGGTTGGCCAGCTTGCTGTTACGCCATACGCCGGAACCGGTGTCTCGCGCAAAGGCGGTTACGGAACCCTTCTCATCCGCGGCGTATACGGCACGCTCGTCAGCCGCAACGCCGACTTCACTGGACAATTCCTTTCCCCAGCGCGCTGCGCCGCTTGTGGCGTCAAAGCAGGCCACCCTCCCCTGATAAGCAGCGGCGCATACGTCGCGCCCGGAAACAAACGGTGTGCCCGACAGGTCGGCGATGCGTTCAAGTTCTGTTGTGCCTCTGGGATCGCCAACCGCCACTTCCCAGCGTGGACCACCGTTGCTCATTGCCAGCGCGAGCAAACGGCCGCCAGGCAACGCAACGTATGCGGTCGAACCGGCAATCGCAATTCCCGGCGCACTGCGCAGGGTCAGCGGCGGCGAGCTGCGCTGCACAGTCCAGCGGCGAGATCCGGTCTCGGCGTCATATGCGGCAATCCGGTTGTCGACACTACGCACCACCACAACACCCAATCCGACGGCCGGGGCGGAGAGAATTTCACTCGAAGCCTGCGCCTTCCAGCGCAGCTTGCCCTCGACATCGAAGGCCATCAGCACGCCCTTTTCTGCCGCGACTGCCACCGTATTGCCGTCGCTCCCGACACCAGCGGTGAGCGGCGCTCCGGCGTTGATGCGCCATAGCGCACGGCCGGAAGCGCCATCGAAACGCGCAAGCGTACCGTCAGCCGCTGCAGCAAACACGCTATTGTCGGCAATGGCCGGCGTAAAGACGAATGCCCCGCCGCTTCCAATGGACGCGGACCATGCGTTGCGAACGGCGAGTGTCTGCTTGAAATCCTCAAGCGCCGCCGGCGGATTGCGCGGGGCGGACTTGCTTGCGAACGGATTCAATGACGAGCAGCCAGCCGCGAGGGCAACCAGTCCGACACACGTCAGCTTTACGGCAATACGCATTTCTTCCCCTTTTTTATTGTTCAGGCTGCGCTTTTGGCTTGCGCGCCGCCGAGCGCGTCCAGTTTCAACTGGATCAGCTGGCGAGCCGGGTTCTTTTCATCAGTCTTATCGAGGGCCAGCTTGTATGCTGCGCGCGCATCGTCGATCTTGGACTGGGCAACCAAGATGTCGCCCTTGCGATCGGCAACGGCGCCGGCAAACTGCTCCGGGAAGTCTCCTGCCAAGAGCTTCAGCCCTTCGTCGAAAGCCTTCTCGTCGAGGAGGATGCCGGCCAGTCGGATTTTCGCAATCGCCTTGTACTCGCCGGTCGAAGCGTTGTCTGCCACCCATTGCAATTGCGCCTTGGCGGTTTTCAGGTCATTTGCGTCGAAAGCACTCTTTGCCGCGGCAAGCGCAGCCATCTGCGCGTAGGCAGTACTGCCGAACTTCGCCGTCATATCGGTCGCGGCGCGCTGCACCTTGTCATTGTCCTTGGCTGTAACGGCCTTCTGCAACTCCTCGTACAACTGGCCCGCTTGGGCGGTTTGGGTACGCTGGTAGTAGTTCCAGCCGGTCCATGCAGCGTAGGCGGCAAGACCGATGATCAGCAGCCAGGTGATCAGGTTGCCGTACTGGTTCCACCAAGCCTTGAGGGTGGCCAGTTGTTCTTGTTCTTCGAGATCGTATGCCATGATGTCCTGATTTTAATGGTGATGGTGATGCGCCGGATCGTCACATTCGTCGCCGCAAACGATCTGGTCGACGACGAATTCGATGACGGATTCAAACGGGACAGTCGTCTGATTGTTTTCCATGTCGTCCGAGCGCAGGTTCTTCACGGCCGCAATGCCTTTGGCGACTTCATCGTCACCAATGATGACCGCAATACCGGCGCCGCTCGCGTCTGCCCGCTTCATCTGCGATTTGAAGCTGCTTCCTCCACTCGACGAGGCACAGTTGAGCACGACGTCGAGGCCGGCATCGCGCAGGCGTTCGGCAACGACGAATGCCTGCATCTGTGCGACCTCGCCCTGATGCACCACATAAACGTCACACTGGTTCGGCGTAAACTGCTCTCCGGACGCCTTCAGCAATTCGAGCAGGCGCTCCACGCCGATAGCAAATCCGCAAGCGGGCGTCGGTTTGCCGCCGAACATTTCGATCAGCGGGTCATAGCGACCGCCCCCGCATACCGTGCCCTGAGAACCAAGCTGGTCGGTCACCCATTCGAACACCGTGCGATTGTAATAATCCATGCCGCGGACAAGACGCGGATTGATTGTGAACGGAATGCTGTTATGGCGAAGGATACGCTGCACACCTTCGAAGTGGGAGCGCGATTCCTCGCCGAGATAGTCGAGCAACTGCGGTGCCCCGTTGACCATTTCCTGCATCGCGGGGTTCTTGGTATCGAGGATGCGCAACGGGTTGGAATGCAGGCGGCGCTGGGCGTCGGCATCCAGGAGATCCTTGTGCTTTTCGAAGTATGCAATCAGGTCCGCACGATGGCGGTTGCGCTCATCCGCATTGCCGATCGAATTCAGCTCCAGTCGTATGTTCTCCAGGCCGAGGTCGTCCCACAGCCTCTGGCAGAGCATGATCAGCTCGGCGTCGATGTCCGGTCCGGTGAAACCGAGCGCTTCCGCCCCGACTTGGTGGAACTGACGGTAGCGCCCGCGTTGCGGCTTCTCGTGACGAAACATCGGACCGGCGTACCAGAGCCGCTTCGGTCCGTCATAGGTGAGGTTGTGCTCCAGTGCTGCGCGCACAACGCCTGCCGTGCTTTCCGGACGCAGCGTAAGCTGGTCGCCATTCATCGAGTCGACGAAGGAATACATTTCCTTTTCGACGATATCGGTAACAGCGCCAAGGCCGCGCGCGAACAGCGGGGTCGGTTCGACGATCGGTGTGCGGATCTGCTGATAGCCGTAGCTCTTCAACACCGACTGCACGGTGTTCTCGAACAGCTCCCACAATGGCGCGTCGGCGGGCAGGATGTCGTTCATCCCTTTTACGCCGAAGATTTTCTCTGCTTTCTTATTGTCAGACATACTCTTTGGAGGCAATGCGCGCGTCGTTCAATTGGCGACTTCGGCATTCCCATAACGGGTTTTCACATAATCCAGTACGATCGCCTGGAACTCTTCGGCAATCCGATCGCCGCGCAGCGTGACCATCTTTTCGCCGTCGACGAACACCGGCGCTGCCGGGGATTCGCCGGTGCCGGGAAGGCTGATACCGATATTTGCGTGCTTGGACTCGCCAGGGCCGTTGACGATGCAGCCCATGACGGCGACGTTCATGTTCTCGACGCCCGGGTACTGCTTCTTCCAGACCGGCATCTGGTCGCGCAGATATGTCTGGATGCGGTCTGCAAGCTCCTGGAAGACGGTCGATGTCGTGCGGCCGCACCCCGGGCAGGCAATCACCATCGGCGTGAACTTGCGCAATCCCATGGTCTGCAGGATCTCCTGCGCAACCACGACTTCCTTGGTCCGGTCACCGCCGGGTTCCGGCGTGAGCGAAATGCGGATCGTATCGCCGATACCTTCCTGTAGGAGCACCGAGAGCGCGGCGGTCGATGCGACGATGCCTTTGCTGCCCATGCCGGCCTCGGTCAGGCCGAGATGCAAGGGATAATCGCAGCGTCGAGCAAGCTCGCGATAGACCGCGATCAGGTCCTGCACGCCGGAAACCTTGCATGACAGGATGATCTTGTCGCCTGCAAGACCCAGTTCTTCCGCACGTCTTGCATTATCCACGGCAGAGGTGACGAGCGCCTCGTACATCACGGCCTGCGCGTCCCAAGGCTCCGCGCGCTTCGCATTTTCGTCCATGATCCGCGCCAGCAAATCCTGGTCAAGACTGCCCCAGTTGACGCCGATGCGTACCGGCTTGTCGTACTTGCAGGCGGTTTCGATCATCTGCGCGAACTGCGTGTCACGCTTGGCGCCCTGCCCCACGTTGCCAGGGTTGATGCGGTACTTCGACAAGGCCTGCGCGCACTCGGGAAAATCGTTGAGCAACTTGTGTCCGTTGTAGTGGAAATCGCCGACAAGCGGCACATCCACTCCCATCTTGTCGAGCTGTTCGCGAATGGCGACGACTGCCGCGGCAGCTTCCGGATTGTTGACCGTGATACGTACGATTTCAGAACCGGCGCGGGCAAGCTCCTTGATCTGGATCGCAGTCCCGATCGCATCGGCGGTATCGGTGTTCGTCATCGACTGGACAACGATGGGCGCGCCGCCACCGACCAGGACGGTCTTTCCGCCATAGCGGATCGCCACTCCTCTGGTCTTGTGACGTTGGAGCGGGCCGGATTCGATGGGTGAATTCGAAGATGCCATGCGGTGCTTATTTGAGGTTTAAACGGGCCACATTGCTTTTGGAACTTGGCTTCAGTTCGACAGGCTCTCCACGCAGGGTGGCGTCGACGCCGGCCGCGTTCCCGATAACCACAGAAACCGGCTCGGCAATCTGGACACTTTCTGTTTCGCCAGCCTTGACGAGACGCGAGAACACGCTCTTGTTGTCGCTGCTGCGCCGAATCTCGATCCAGGATTCTTCCCTCACCTTCAGCTGCAGCGTGTCTTTTCCTGCAGCGGCAGGCATCTCGGCGGCAGGCGTTTGCGCTTGGGCGGCAGAAGGTGCCGCCACGACCGGCGATGCAGCGGGCGCAGGCGCTGCAGCAGCTTCGGCTGGCGGCGACACTGCGGCAGCATCTCCTTCCGCTGCGCTTGGTGTCGTCCCGGCCGGTTCGGACTTCGCTTCAGGAGAAGGCTTTTCGGCTTCGGCGCCAGCCATGTTGGCAACGTCGTTTTTTACCGCCGCCGGTGCAGCCGCCTGTTCGCCACCTTGCCGCGTCGCCCAGATTCCAACACCTAAGAGGACGGCCAACAAAGCTCCGATTACCCATTTCGACGAAATCGCCGGAGGCTCGGTCATCGAAGGCATGCGGGAATCCGCAAAAGGCGTCGACAGTGTTTTTTGCGGCGCCAAGGAATCGTGCACCAGGACGGTTTCTCCGCCGAGATCGACAAGCAGCGGCGCCGCATCGATCTTCAGCAGCTTCGCGTAGGCGCGTACAAAACCGCGCGTGATCGCCATGCCGGGCAACGACGGATAGTCGTCGCGCTCGATCGCCAGGATCTGGCGTGGTGCAAGGTTGAGCTGGCTGGCCACCTGCTCCACCGTCCAGCCGCGTTCCTCGCGCAGGGCAGCAAGCCGGGCGCCGGGAGACACCTTGGGCAATCGGTCTTCCGGCTCATTGGCCACCGGCTGATCGTTGACTCCAGAATCACTCATCGAATGCTCCGCGTTGATACGCCGCGAATTCTGCAGAACCGCCATGGCGGCGGCGCAATTGCGTGACCAGACTCGACTCCGCCGCGCGGTCGCCGAGCTTGCGCTCGATCTTGATCGCCAGCCACAGCACGTCGGCGGTCATAACATCAGACTTCATGACACGTCCAATATAAAAGCGCGCACGCTCATAGCCGCCCTGGTCGTAATAAATCCGCGCTAGGTTGGTATTGGTCGTCGGGTTGCCCGGGTCGTACTGGAAAGCCTGCGAGAAATAGCGTTCTGCAGCCGACTTGTTCTTCAGCTTCATGCTGCAGATGCCGGCGTTGTTCAACGCCTTAGCCGGCGACTGGTACGAACGGTTCTTCAGGGCTGCGTCAAAATACGCGATGGAGTCTTTTTCCCTGCCGTTCTGGCACAGGAACCATCCATAATTGTTATTGAAATCCGGATTGTTCGGGGAAAGCTTGATCGCCTGGAGGAAGTTTTCGTCCGCCAGCTTGTTTTCGCCCATGTCCATGTAAATGAGCGCACGCATGACGTACGCTTCCGCAAACGCCGGGTCGGCAGCGAGTGCCTGCCGGATCTCGTCGAGAGCTACGCCCATCTGCCGTTGCTCGTAGTAGCCGATCGCGAGCTGAAGGCGAATCCTCGCGCGACGCTGCGCGTCGGTCTGATCCGAGAGCGACGGCGCCTCCCCCGGCGCAGCGCCCCCCGGGGAAGATGCGCAACCAGTTACCAGCACTGCGGAAGCCAGCGCTGCCGCGAGCAAAACAAGAACCCGAGTTGTCGTCACCTAGTCACCTCGACGATACGACCAAAATTCTTTCCGAATTTCTTCTGGTACTCCGCCATTTTCTGCATGCGCTCCTGCACCCGCGTACGATCCTGCACTTCGCCGGCGAGCTGTCCGCAGGCTGCATCGATGTCGTCGCCGCGCGTCTTGCGGATCGTCGTCACGATACCGGCGTCGATCAGGATTTGCGCAAAGGCCTTGATGCGTGCATTGTTGGAGCGCGTCAGGCCCGATTCGGGGAAGGGATTGAAGGGAATCAGGTTGAACTTGCACGGCACGGACTCTCCGCCGTTCTGCACGAGGGCGACCAATTCGCGCGCGTGAGCATCGCTGTCGTTGACGCCATCCAGCATGCAATATTCAAAAGTGATGAAATCGCGGGGTGCGAATTCGAGGTAGCGACGGCAAGCAGCCATCAGTTCCTTCAAGGGATACTTCTTGTTCAGCGGGACAAGACCGTCGCGCAGAGGATCGTTCGACGCGTGCAGCGATACCGCCAGCGCGACAGGGCAATCCTGCGACAGCTTGTCGATCATTGGTACCACGCCGCTGGTGGATACGGTTACGCGACGGCGCGACAGCCCGTAGGCGTTATCGTCCAGCATTAGCCGGAGCGCAGTCACCGTCGGCTCAAAATTGAGCAGCGGCTCGCCCATGCCCATCATCACTACGTTGGTGATCTGGCGCTCGCCCTTGGGCCCGGGTTCGATGCCCTTGGCACGACGCAGCTCGAACTCGGCCATCCACAGCTGGCCGATGATCTCGCCGACCGTAAGGTTGCGGCTGAAACCCTGCTTGCCGGTCGAGCAGAAGCGGCAGTTGACGGCACAGCCCGCCTGCGTGGAAATGCAAAGCGTGCCGCGATTTTCTTCGGGGATGAAAACGGTTTCGACCGCATTTCCGTTACCGACATCAAGCAGCCACTTGCGGGTGCCGTCAGCGGAAATGTGATCCGTGATCACCTTGGGAGCGGCGATGGTCGCGCGCGCCTTCAGCTTTTCCCGCAAGGACTTTGCGAGATCGGTCATCGCATCGAAATCGCTCGCGCCGAATTGGTGGATCCAGCGCTGCAATTGCTTGGCGCGAAACGGCTTCTCACCCAACTCACCGCAATAGGCGACAAGTTGTGCGGGATCGAGGTCCAGCAGGTTGGTGAGAGCCGTCATAGGTGTGTTTCATTCCTGCGTTCATCCTTGAAAGTAAACGATCCATCAAGGCAAACGCAATGTCAATTAGCGGGAGTAAACGTTCAGCGCCGGGAAGAAATACGCGATTTCAACCTTGGCGGTGTCGGTGGCATCAGAGCCGTGGACTGCGTTGGCGTCGATGGAGTCAGCGAAGTCGGCGCGGATGGTGCCCTTGTCCGCCTTCTTCGGGTCGGTGGCGCCCATCAGTTCGCGGTTCTTGGCGATGGCGTTTTCGCCTTCCAGCACCTGAATCATGACCGGGCCGGAAACCATGAAGTCAACCAGGTCCTTGAAGAAGGGGCGCTCGCGGTGCACCGCGTAGAAGCCTTCGGCTTCGGCACGGGACAGCTGGGCCATACGCGCAGCGACGATCTTCAGACCGGCGTTTTCGAAGCGGGTGTAGATTTGGCCGATTACGTTCTTGGCGACTGCGTCCGGTTTGATGATCGACAGGGTGCGTTCGATTGCCATCTGTAAAAACTCCAATAAAAATAAAGGGTTAAGGTTAACAATTGAGAAATCAACTAACCTTCTATTGTATCACGAAAGCTTATCCACAATCTCGCTTCACCCATCAGACATGCAGGACACGAACTTCACTGCAGAGGGACTATCCTATACTGTAACTGCACGTGTTATGCTTTTTACTACTTCAATCCTGTGCAATACATAATCGGAGGCAATATGGACCAAAACCTGCAGCACACCTACAGCGCGCCCGTCGAAGCGTTGGCGGTTCGCAACCGCGTGTTGCGCAACACGTACTGGCTGCTCGCGATTTCCATGATTCCGACTGTCCTCGGCGCATGGCTGGGCGTGCAATTCAAGTTCTCATTCTTCTCCGGAAGCCCGTTCATCGGGTTCATGGTTTTTCTTGCAATTGCGTTCGGCTTTTTCTATGCGATCGAAAAGACAAAGAATTCCGGTCTCGGTGTGGCGATCCTGCTCGGGTTCACCTTCTTCATGGGTTTGATGCTGTCGCGGCTCATCGGGTTCATCCTCGGTTTTTCGAACGGCGCATCCCTGATCATGACCGCCTTTGGCGGAACGGCAGCCATCTTCGCCACCATGGCGTCGATCGCAACCGTGTCCAAGCGCGACTTCTCGGGCATGGGCAAATGGCTGTTTGCGGGCGTCCTGGTGATCCTGGTTGCGGCACTGGCGAATGCATTCCTGCAGCTCCCCGCCCTCTACCTGGCGGTGTCCGTGCTGCAATCGGCATTTTTTCCGCCTTCATCCTGTATGACGTGCAACAGGTAATCAACGGCGGCGAAACCAACTACATTACCGCCACCCTCGCGATCTACCTGGACGTGTACAACATCTTCAGCAACCTGCTGTCACTGCTGGGTATTTTCGGCGGCGACAACGACTGAACGCTCAGCAATGCATGAAAAAAGCCGGCATCCGCCGGCTTTTTTATTGTCTACGGGATCACTTATGCGGGAAGTTCGAACACCGCGATCGACTCGACGTGTGCCGTATGCGGGAACATGTTCACAACGCCCGCCTGCCGTAATACATATCCGCCCTGGTGGACAAGGTAGCCGGCATCGCGCGCAAGGGTAGACGGGCTGCACGACACGTAGACGATGCGTTTTGGCCTCATCTCGGAATGCGCTTCACCTAGGGAGACGATCGCCTGGCAGACTGCAATCGCCCCCTCCCGCGGAGGGTCGATCAGCATGCGGTCGAACTTGCCCAATGCGGCGAAGTCCTCGGCGGTTGCTTCGAACAGGTTCCGGCAATGGAACGTGGCCTTGCCATCCAGCCCGTTGGTCCGGGCATTCTGCAGCGCGCGCTCCGTCAACGCCGTGCTACCCTCGATCCCCACGACTTCCTTCGCTTGGGTGGCAAGAGGCAAAGTGAAATTACCAAGGCCACAGAACAGGTCCGCCACCCGCTCGCTCGGTTGGACATCCAGGAGGCGCAAGGCCTTGGACACCAGCACCCGGTTGATCTGGTGGTTGACCTGCGTGAAATCCGTCGGCTTGAAAGGCATGCGCACGCCGAATTCCGGTAGCACGTACTCCAACTGCACGTCGGCAGGATAGAACGGGTAGACTGTGTCCGGCCCTTTCGGCTGCAGCCACCATTGGATCTTGTATTCGTCCGCGAAGGCGCGAAGTTTGTCTTCATCCTCGGGTGTCAATGGTGCCATGATGCGCAACACCAATGCGGTCACACTCTCTCCCACTGCCAGTTCGATCTGGGGCATCTGCTCGAAGATCGTGAGCGACTCGACCAGACGTCGCAAAGGTACCAGCATCGCAGATACATTCGGCGGCAGGATCTCGCAAGTCTTCATATCGGCGATATAGGAGGATTTCCGCTCATGGAAACCGACCAGCACCCCGCCTTTCTTCTGGACATTGCGTACGGAGAGACGTGCCCGATAGCGGTACCCCCAAGTCGGCCCGTAAATCGGGCGCATCACGCGTTCGGCACGGACTTTGCCGATATGCCAGAGATTGTCTTCCAGTACACGTTGCTTGATTGCCACCTGAGCGGAAGGCTCAAGATGCTGCATGGCGCATCCGCCGCAAATGCCGAAGTAGGTGCATTTCGCATCGACACGCAGCGACGACTCGCTATGCAACTCCGTCAGCGTCGCGGCTTCCCATTTCGGTTTCTTTCGGAAGGACTGAAAGCTGACGCGCTCCCCTGGCAACGCGCCTTCGACGAAGATGACCTTGCCGGGCGTGCCGTCCTCGTTTTTTAGGTGACCAACGCCTCGGCCTTCCATGTCGAGGGATTCGATGTCGATGATGTTCTGCTGCATGTTGATAAATGAAACACCGGGCCACGCTGGCCCGGAAATTAAGGAATTCGGAGGAGTTGTGGAATTGCTATCAGGCGTACTGCCAGGCTGAAAGATATTCTTTCCAGTGCTGTCCGTCCAGCGTCGCCAGGGTCGACCTGACCAGGTCGATTTCCGCATTGTACGCTTCACGGTTCATTGCGCCTCGCATGAGCAGGTAGCGGCAGTAGACCAGGTAGGTATTGACCACATCGGTTTCGCAGTAGTCCCTGATCTCCTTCAGCCGCCCCTCCTGGAACAGCGTCCAGACCTGGGAGCCGTCGACTCCCAGTTTGCCCGGGAAGCCACACAACTTGGCAAGGTCGTCAAGCGGTGCGTTGGCGCGCCCGGTGTACAAGGCGAGATGGTCCATCAGGTCGAGGTGACGCGTATGGTAGCGGCTCAGGTAGTTGTTCCACTTGAAATCGCGATCGTCGTCGCCCATTTCCCAGTAGCGGGAGGCGACCACGCCATTGATCATCGCCCGATAGTGCAGCACAGGCAGGTCGAAGCCACCGCCGTTCCATGACACGAGCTGGGGCGTGTACTTGTCGATGATGCGGAAAAAATCGCTGACGAGTTTCGGCTCCTGGTCTTCCAGACTACCGAGCGAACGGACGCGAAAGCCTTCGTCGTCCCTGAACACGCAGGAAACCGCGGCGACGCGGTGCAGGTGATGCTGGAGGAATTCGGAGCCGGTTTTCTCGCGGCGTTCAGCGAACACCTTCGCAGCAACTTCGGCATCGCTCATCGATGTGGGAAGATTCCCGAGCGCGCGCAAACCCGCCACATCGGGAATCGTCTCGATGTCGAATACGAGAACCGGGATCACAACAAGGCGTCCTTGCCGACGCCGCGCGCGGTCAGTGCGCGCTTGAGCTTTACCAATGCTTCCTGCTGGATCTGGCGGACGCGCTCACGCGTTACGCTCATTTCCGCAGCAAGTTCTTCCAGAGTGGCGGGATCGTCATTGTCCAGTCCGAAACGGCGGACGATGACAACGCGTTGCTTGTCCGGCAGCTTCTTGAGCCAGTCTCGGACGAGGATCGTCATCTCGTGATGTTCTGCACGGGAGTCGGGGCCGTCTTCCACGTCACCCGGCAGCATATCCATCAGGCTGGCCTGCGGATCGTTGTCCAGTGGCGCATCCAGAGAGGTGGCATGCTCCGAGAGCGCGAGGATGTCCTGCACATCTTCGACCGGCCGGTCGACGAGGTGGGCGATATCCTCGGCGGTCGCATCCTTGCCATCGTGATGCTGTGCTTCAAGGTGATATTTTGCGCGCAGGATCTGATTCAGCTCGCGCACCATGTGAACCGGCAGACGCACGGTGCGCGCCTGGTTCATGATGGCGCGTTCGATACTCTGGCGAATCCACCACGTTGCGTACGTCGAGAAGCGGAAGCCGCGTTCCGGCTCGAACTTGTCGATGGCGCGCATCAGGCCGAGGTTGCCCTCTTCGATCAAGTCCAGCAGCACCACGCCGCGATTGATATAGTGCTTCGCGATCGACACCACCAGACGAAGGTTATGTTCGATCATCTTCTGGCGCGCTTCGAAATTCCCCTGCTTGGCGAGGGTCGCGTAGCGGACCTCTTCCTCAACCGTCAACAGCGGACGCGCGCCGATCTGATTCAGGTAATGCTGCGTGGTATCCGTCGACAGTTCGGCCGCTAGTACCGTCTTGAGTTCGTCAACGGGCTCAGCGGTTCCGACTGCACCTTCCGCACGGTCGCCGCCTTCTGCATCATCGATCAATCCGCCTTCGTCTTCTGCGACGTTGAGCGGCAAATCGTCGGCCATGTCATCCGACGGTGTTTCGTCATCGAGCGGATCGTGTGGAATGCGATTCATTTAGCGGGTGGGCAAAAATTTAGACGGATCGACTGGCTTACCTTGCTGGCGAATCTCGAAATGCAGTTTTACCTCATCGGAATCGGAATTTCCCATTTCTGCAATCTTCTGGCCTTTGGTCACATTTTGATCTTCTTTTACGAAGATGGTTTTGTTGTGCGCATAGGCCGAGAGCAGATTGTTGGAATGTTTGACAATCACCAGATTGCCATATCCACGAATGCCGCTCCCAGCATACAGCACTTTGCCTGATCCCGCCGCTAAAACCGGTTGCCCCATCTTGCCGGCAATATCGATGCCGCGCTTGCCTTCGCTGAAGTGACTGATGATCTTTCCTTCGGCGGGCCAAATCCATGCAATGTTTTCATCGTCGGGCAGCGGAACCTGCGGTGTTTCCGGCGTTCTTTCGATCGGTTTCGGCTGTTCCGCTTTCGCAACGGCCGGCGGCGTGGTGGGCGCATCCGGTTTTTGCAATTCAGCCAATGTCGCATCCGAATATGGACGCTTGTCGCCCTTCGGTGATGTCTTATTCGGCACGGCAGCCTGCGTGGAAGGCGTCAGCGGCCGGACTTCGACGCCTGACGACGAGGACACACTGCCAGTCTGCGGTGCGCCTTCCGGCGGAAGTACACGCAGCATCTGGTCGACCTTGATGTCGTTCGGGTTGGCAAGATTGTTCCAGGCGACGATATCGCGATAATTCTGACCGAAGTCCAGAGCGATCTGGATCAAGGTATCACCCTTGCGAACCATGTAGTAACCGCGTTCGGCCTGCTTGGAAACAGGCGGCTGCGCTGCTTGCTGCACCGGCGACTTCGGAGGCTCCGCAGGCTTGGCGGTCACCGGACGGTCGACGACCGGTGCAGGTTGGCGCGGTGCAGTCGTACAGGCGGTGATCAGCACGGGCAAAGCCGCGAGAAATACAAGGCGTACTTTTTTCATTCTCATAACGTTAAACATTTGGCGACGAATTGTCGGCATGCGTTTCAATCTGAAACAGGATCATGCGACACCGGGACGCAACGGAACGAAATGGCAATCTTCCAGCGTCGTATTCGTCCACTCGAATTTTCCAACCCGCTCAATGAGTTGCAGTACCTGATGACGGGCGCCGACCGGTGCGACGAGCCTGCCGCCTATGCTGAGCTGATCGAGCAAGGCCTGCGGTACTTCAAGCCCGGCGGCGGCCAGGATGATACCGTCGAATGGCGCCGCTTGAGGGAGTCCAAGCATACCATCTCCATATTGCAATCGGATGTTTGCAATGCGGAGTGGACGCAGGTTTGATTTGGCCAATTCGTGCAGGGGCTTGATGCGCTCGATGGAGTACACCTCCTTCGCAACCAGCGACAGCACCGCCGCCTGGTAACCGCAGCCGGTGCCAATTTCCAGCACCTTGTCGAGCACACCGCCGTTGGCGTTGGCGCGCATGACCTCGATCATCCGCGCGACGATGTAGGGCTGGGAAATCGTCTGGTGATGCCCGATCGGCAGCGATGCGTCGATGTACGCCTGGCTCGACAGCGCAGGTTCGACGAACATGTGCCGCGGGACCGCTTCCATTGCCGCCAGTACCTTGGCATCCTTGACACCCTGCTTGGCGACACGCGCCACCATTGCGACGCGAACAGCGTCAGACACGAGCGGAGCTGCGCGCATGACAACAGGTGGCGCATGCTGCGGCCTCGGTGCAGGCGCCGCTGCAGAATCGTTCGTCCGGACACGGGCGACATTCAACGCAGCATTCTGAGTCGCCGTCTGCGGCGTCGCGACCTTCACGGATGCCTGACCGGAGCGAGCTGTCTTTTCAACGACGGACGACAGCTGCAACGGGAAGCGCTTGTCCTTGGCGGTCATGTGAGTCCTTTTTTGAGCACGTCGAGCTGCGTGTTATGGGTAAGGTCGATCTGCAACGGCGTAACAGAAACAAAGCCTTGAGCAACCGCATGGAAGTCGGTTCCTTCGCCGGCATCCTTGGCCTTCCCTGCAGGCCCGATCCAGAAGATCTCCCGGCCATGGGGGTCCAGCGACTTGATGACCGGTTCGGATTCATGGCGTTTGCCAAGTCGCGTTGCGCGCATGCCGCGTATTTCATCGTACGGCAGGTTCGGGATATTGACGTTCAACAGGTATGGCTTCTGAAGCAGGCCGAAGTCGCGTTCAACAAATTCCCGCGCAATCCGCGCAGCGGAATCGATATGCTCCCAGCCCTTCTCCACCTGCGAAAATGCAATGGCAGGAATGCCGAACAGGAAGCCTTCCGTCGCCGCGGCAACAGTGCCGGAATACAGGGTATCGTCCCCCATGTTCTGACCCTGGTTGATGCCGGAAACGATCAGGTCAGGCTTGAAGGAAAGGCCGCCAGTCAACGCGACGTGAACGCAATCCGAAGGCGTGCCGTTGATGAAATAAAAACCGTTTTCTGCGCGCTGAACGGATAGCGGACGGTCCAGCGTGAGCGAATTGGAGCTTCCGGAACGATTGCTGTCAGGGGCGACAACGACGACATCGGCGATCGGCCGAAGCACATCGGCCAAGGCGATGATTCCGGGCGCAAGGTAACCATCGTCGTTACTAACGAGAATTTTCATAAGCGAATTTTAACCGAAGGGATTCGTCCGTCCGGAGGGGATGTTGACATTTTGCGGCATAAGAATAAAATGAAACGACCGTTCTTTTTTATCCATGACAACAAGGAGACATAATGAAAGCGATCGTCTGCAAGACTTGGGGGCTACCCGACTCACTGGTAGTGGAAGAGCTTCCCGACGCTGTCCCCGGGCCGGGCGAGGTCGCCATTGATGTCCATGCCGCCGGGGTTAATTTCCCGGACGTCCTGATCATTCAGAACAAATACCAGTTCAAGCCCGAGCTCCCGTTCACCCCCGGCAGCGAACTGGCGGGGATCGTTCGCGCAGTGGGTGAAGGCGTCACGCATTTCAAGGCCGGCGACAAGGTGCTGGCTTTCGTAAGCCTCGGCGCATTTGCCCAGCAAATCACGGTATCGGCGAAGGCAGTCGTCCCCATGCCGCCCGGACTCGATTTCGATACCGCAGCCGCCTTCACGCTCACCTACGGCACTTCGCATCATGCCGTCGTCGACCGTGCACAACTCAAGGCCGGCGAAACCATGCTGGTTCTCGGCGCTGCGGGCGGCGTCGGACTTGCTGCAATTGAAATCGGCAAGGCGCTTGGGGCACGCGTTATCGCGGCTGCCTCCACAGATGAAAAGCTCGCCATTTGCAAGCAGCATGGCGCAGACGCCACGATCAACTACACGACCGAAGATCTGCGCGAAGCGATCAAGGCAGCAACCGACGGCAAGGGCCCGGATGTCATTTACGACCCGGTCGGCGGCGTCTATGCGGAACCGGCATTCCGCTCCATTGCCTGGCGCGGCCGCTACCTAGTCATCGGCTTTGCGAACGGGGAAATCCCGAAGCTTCCGCTCAACCTTCCGCTACTGAAGGGCGCATCGCTGGTCGGCGTGTTCTGGGGCGAATTCGCCAAGCGTGAACCGAAGGCGAACCTGGCTGCGATGCAGCAATTGATGGGATGGATGGCCGAGGGCAAGATCCGGCCACACATTTCCGGCCGCTACGCACTGGCCGATACGCCGAAAGCACTCAACGACATGGCGGCGCGCAAGGTGACTGGCAAGGTCGTGATCCAGCCGCAGAAGTAAGGACGGACCACTTGCTCTCCTGCAGTTGTGTCGCAGGAGAGCGCCCTACTCTCCCTCGGCGAGGATCTGGTGGACGAAGGCTGACAGGATCAGCCTGTCGTGGATCGACACGTCGAGGAATTCAAACCCGTGCTTGTAACCGTCGCCGTTTTCGGACGGGGCGACCGAACGCAGCGCCATTCTGAGGTTCAGGTACTCGTCCTGTCCGGCCGCATGAACCTTGAACTTGATCTGCCCTTCCTCGCCCTTCTGCCCCAGCGGCTGCTTGAGGGTTCCTGATGCGCCACCCATGCTGAGGTCGGTCAGAACTGCCGCCCCGGTGCGCTCGGGGTTTTCGAGGGAAACCGAAGCGATGATCTTGACCTGCGCCCGCACGCCGCGACGCACCACGGTACACCGGACCTCTTTTGGAAATGCCAGGTGAAGATATGGATGGGGCGAGTGCACGGACTTTACGGCGGACGTGACGAACGCGTACGCCTTCTTTCCCGCAAACGCGCGCACAATGAATGTCTGTCCATCCCGCACGAATTCCAGCTTGCCGTCGATCGCAGGCGCGGTGACGAGCACGGTCTTGTTCTTGACGAATCCGATGAGCCGGACGGTATAGCGTACGGCCGGGTTGTCGATCAGCTGCAGGTAAAGCGTTTCGCCGACATACCAGCGCACGTCGTCCATGCCGACGACCACTTCCTTGTTCGCGTTGGCCTGCGCGGGCTCGTTCTCAGGTTCGGGAGTGGAGGCGGATCGACGAAGCGTACCGGTCAGCAGCGACTCTTTGGCCGGCTTTGGTGAAAGATCCCAGGTCGAATCCTGGATGAAGCCGTTGTCGATCAAGCCCTGGAGCTGGCCCTGGTTTTCGATGACGCATCCGGCGGCGAGCAGCAGCTTGCCGTGCCAGTCATAGATCGCCTGCTGCAATGGCTTGCCCACAGCGAGGTCGGCCCCACGCACAGGAATCAGTGAAACCACCGGATCAGCCATGTTCCCTCTTTATAAGCGCGCGTGAACGGAAGGCACGTTCGCACGCCGGGTCGGAAAAATATCATCAGCTCCGCATACGAGAGCCAATGTTACCTTAAGCCGTCTTCTTTGTAGGCTCGCCCTGCTTCTCGCCGGTAAAAAATGCCTTGGCCACTGCCGCATCGCGTGTACGGCTAAACGGTGGCAAGCTCTGCCATATCCGGCGGCCATACGGCTTCGAAATAAGGCGCGGATCGCAGATCATCAGCACGCCTCGGTCTGTCTCATCGCGGATCAGACGCCCCGCCCCCTGCTTGAGGTTGATGATTGCCGCCGGTAGCTGATGGTGCACGAATCCGTTCAGCCCCTTCCGTTCCAGTGCTTCTATCCGGGCCGCGAGCACAGGATCGTCGGGCGGCGAGAACGGCAGTTTGTCGATGATGACAAGCGAAAGCGCTTCGCCGCGCACATCCACGCCTTCCCAGAAACTCTGGCTGCCAATCAGGACTGCATTTCCCGCGGCGCGAAAGCGGTCGAGCAATTCCGTACGCCCGGCTTCGCCCTGGACAAACAGCGGGAACGCAAGCTTGCGCTTGTCGAACTCTTCGCGCAAACGCTCGGCGGCGCGGTTCACTGCCCTGATCGTCGTACAGAGAAGGAACGCGCGGCCGCCAGAAGCCTCGATCATCGGCAATGCCGCGTCGATGACGGCATCCGTGTAGTCGAGCGAATTCGGCTGCGGCAGGTTCTCCGGCACATACAGCAAACCCTGACGTCCGTAATCGAACGGGCTCGGCCATGACTGTGCAGGCTCGTTCCACAAGCCCATCTGCGAAGCATAGTGATTGAAGTCGTTCTTCACCGCCAAGGTCGCCGACGTGAAGATCCACGCCCTCGGCGTGCCCTCTCTCTGCTTGCTGAAGATGGGTGCAATCGACAAGGGGGTCTGGTGCAATTGCAACGATGAGGAGAACGCCTCCACCCACAAAACGCGCTCCTGCTCGGGCTTGATCTTGTCCGGATCGGCGGTTCGGGCCGTCTCCCATGCCGCAAGCTTGCCCTCCAGCTCGATCGCACGCGTCCGGCATTGCTCGATAGTCTCGGCGCGCTCTGCCTGCGTCTCGAGCACCGCAATCATGGATTGCAGTTCTTCCTGCAGTTTCTCAAGCGCCGGAAAGAATGCGCTCGATGGGGCGATCTGGTTGACCGAAAGTCGGACCACATCCTGCGGGAAGGCAAGCCTTAAATCGCGGGTGGCCCGTTCGACGGTCGACACGACTTTCGGCCAATCGGCGCCGTCACGCGCATGTGCGAGGCCTTCGGCCAGCACGTCGCGACAGAGCTCAAGGACTTGCGATGTCGAGACCGTTTCACCGAAAAACAGCGTCGCCGTTTCCGGCAATTGATGGGCTTCGTCGAAGATAACGGTATTGGCCGACGGCAGAAGCTCGGCGACTCCGGTATCCCTCAATGCAACGTCGGCAAAGAACAGATGGTGATTCACCACGACCACATCAGCCTGTTGCGCTTCCTTGCGCGCCTTCATAACGAAGCAGTCCTGGTAGTACTGGCACTCCGCGCCCATGCACGTATCGCGAGTGGAGGTCACGAGGTTCCAGACAGTTGCCGATTCCGGCACGCGCGCAAGCTCCGCCTTGTCGCCGGAACTGGTGGTTTTGACGAACCTGGAGATGTCCCGCAGGTAGCCAACGTCTTCCCGCGACGTCAGCCTGCCGTTCTGCAGCGTCCGTTCGAGATGGAAATGACAGACGTAGTTGGCGCGCCCCTTGAGCAAGGCAACGGACACCGGCGCATTCAAGGCCTTGCGCACGGTCGGGATATCCCGTAGGTAGAGCTGGTCCTGCAGGTTCTTGGTGCCGGTCGAGAGAATGACCTTGCCACCCCAGAGCAAGGCCGGCACGAGATACGCAAAGGTCTTCCCTGTGCCGGTGCCCGCCTCCGCAATGAGCGACCTCTGGCAGCCGATCGCGGAGGCGATTGCCTTCGCCATCTCGGTCTGCGACTGGCGCGGGCGAAAGCCGGGCACCGCCTGGCTCAAAGGCCCGGCGGCATCAAATAACTGCTCGATATCGGCGTCGTGGGCACCCGGATCGGGCGTCGGTAGGGAATTCTCGGTCAAAGCTGGTGATGGTCGGGAAGGTGAAGTGCATCTACCCGATCATTATGCGGGGATGTCCGGAACAAGTTGCATTTTCAACAACGTTATGTGATCCTTGAGCTGGAGTTTGCGTTTTTTCAAGCGCCGCAACTGGAGCTCGTCACGCAACACATCACGCGCAAGCAGTTCGATAACCGCGTCAAGATCACGATGCTCAACCTCCAGTTCGACGATTCTGCGCTGTATATCTTCCGTTGGAATCATGATGGCATTGTTGAATGCGTTAAGTGACTTATATTTTAAGAGTGAATACCCTGCGCGGCTAGCGCAGCTGTACTGTGTACGCGAAAGACGATGCCTGTTACAACCAAAGCATGCAATTGATGCGCTGCGACAACACTTTGCTGTTTATGAAAAAGCATTAAGAGTTGTAACAAAAGGGTACAAGCGTACGCGGGTCATTTTGCGCATGCAATAATTTTTCCACACTGCAGTGTAATCCTCCCCTATCCAATGAGCCAATACAAGATAGAAGCCGGCACCGGTCAGCATATGGGTGACCGCAAGGAGCAGCAGGATCGTACCGCCCTATTCGCTGCTCCGCGTGCGCCCGGCTATGTGATGGCTGTCCTGGCCGACGGCATGGGTGGATTAAGCGGCGGCGCGCTCGCGGCGGAACAAGTCATTCGCACTGCCAAGCAGGCATTCGACCATTTCTCGCCTCAAACCGATGACGTCGCAAAGATGCTTGAGACCATTGCACGTGACGCGCACACGATCATCAAGCTGACCTCCTTTTCATCGGAAAAGAATCCCCACAGCACCATGGTAGTCCTGGTGATCACACCGGAGCGCATTGCATTCTGGGCGCATGTCGGCGACTCCCGCCTTTACAGATTCGACGGCCCCAACTGCGCAGAGCGGACAATAGACCACTCCTTCGTCGAAATGCTTGTACGGGAAGGCAAGCTGTCCCGGGAAGAAGCGCAGAATCACCGCCTGTCCAATGTGCTTGTAAGCGCACTGGGCTCCCATGATCGCGATCCGCAAGTCACGCTGCGGCGTTACGAGGGACTGAAGGCCGGCGATTCTTTCCTGTTGTGCTCGGATGGACTCTGGCACTACTTCTCGGACGCGGAACTCGGCGCGGCTGTTGCCATGAATTCACCGCGCCAGGCATCTGAAATGCTCATCAACAAGGCGCGCGAGCGCACGACGGGTGGTTCAGGAGACAACTGCACGCTCGCCATTGTGAAACTTGTCGAGCCGCCTGTGGAAGTCAAGGGTTATTCCGTAGGCAAAATGAAGCGGGCTGTATAAGTTACTCCCGTTCGGCCATTTTTAGATTGCATGGCCCAGGAGCCGGAGCAGAATTCCGCGAATTGAGCAGGATTCATTCAGTGCTGGAAATACCCTGCTTTTCGCGGCGCTTTTTCTCTTTTTCAGCCTTGCGCTCCGCCACTTTCTGCTGACGTTCGAGCGCCTCCCGTTTCTTCTTTTCGTAGGCTGCAATGTTCTCGGCGCGCTTTTCCGCATTGGCGGCATCCTCAACCTGCTTGAGCTTCAGTTTCGCCTCGTGCTTTGCGCTGCGATCAGAGGACACGTTCTCCTTGGCGTTTTCGGGAGACTCAGGGGGAGCATTTTCGGATGGCGACACGTCCTGCTGCGGTGCCACGGGTTCCTGCGCCTGAACCTTGCTTGTACGCTCCTGCCGTTCCTTTTCCTCCTTCGCCAGCCGCTCCGCGAGCGCCTGCTCTCTGCTATCCAGACGAGCCCGGCGCTTGAAGGTATTGGCTTCGATTTCAACCGGACGTATCAATGACATGGCCTTGCGGCGGCGCTCCTTGGCCTGATCGATGCAAGAAGTCGCAAAAAACTTAGGATGGCAGGCCTGCTCTTCGGCAGCGTAACGCGCCTCGATCTCCGCGCGCTCTATTGCAGCAATTGCAAGCGCCGCGTCCGCCTCTGCAACCGAACGTATGGACCCGGATGGATAGCGCGTCGGCACGGCAGTTGCTGCATCGGGCTGCGCCATCGCGAGCGAAGCGCATAGAGGCGAGAACAGCATCAGCAGTGATGCACAAATCCGGGAGCGCAGATTGTCAGTCGACATAATGTTCGTGTATTCGTCAGGCGAGCGAACCGGCAACGTCGCGTCGCTCGCTTTGCATGTACTCTGATGACTGCATTTCGATAATGCGTGACACGGTCCGGTGGAACTCGTTGGCAAGCATGCCTTCAGTATACAGTTGATCCGGCTCGACCTCCGCGGACATCAGGAGTTTTACCTTGTGGTCATACAGCACGTCGATGAGCCAGGTAAATCTCCGCGCCTCCGACGACATCGCCGCCGACATGCGCGGAACGGTAGAAAGAATCACAGTGTGAAACTGGCTCGCAATCTCGAGGTAGTCATTCTGGGAACGCGGCCCGCCGCACAAGGTCGCAAAATCGAACCAGATGACCCCGCCCGCGCGGCGCAGTGCGCGGATGTCGCGCGCCTCGATGCGGATGTGCGGATCCTCGTCGGCCGTTTCGGCCAGGTTGCTGAAGGCGTTGCGCAACGCGTGGTCTGCTTCCGCACCAAGCGGCGTATGATAGGCCTCGACTTGTTCAAGAACCCGCTTCCGATAATCGACCCCGGCATCGACATTCATCACGTCGAGCTTTTCCTTGAGCAGTGCAATCGCGGGAAGAATCCTGTCCCGATGCAAGCCATCGGGATACAAGGCGTCAGGCACATAATTGGATGTCATGACAAACGACACGCCGTTATCGAACAAGGCCTTGAGCAGGTTATACAGGATCATCGCGTCGGCGATGTCGGACACGTGGAATTCGTCGAAGCAGATCAGCCGGTACTTCTTCGCAATCCGGCGCGCGACTTCGTCCAGTGGATCTGCTACGCCCTTCAGGTCGTCAAGTTGGCGATGGACGCCACGCATGAATTCGTGAAAGTGGAGACGTGTCTTGCGCACGACCGGTACGACCGAATAAAAACTATCCATCAGGAAAGATTTACCTCGGCCGACGCCGCCCCACATGTACACACCTCGAGGCACTTCCGGCCGGCTGATCAAGCGCATGAGTCTGTTGGAGCGCTGGGATTTGTAGACCCCCCACTCGTCGTAGCAGAGCTGCAAACGCTCCACTGCGCGAAGCTGCGCCTCATCCGATCGATAGCCGCGCTGCGCAAGCGCGTGCTCGTAAAACTCCCTGACGTTCATATCGTGTATTTCGCTTGTTGCTGCTTAGTAGTCGACAGGCCTTGGTGCCGCCACGGCTCGACATGAAAATGGGCGAGACATGCTCGCCCATCCATACGAAAACCTGACGTCAGGCAATGTCGCTACGATTATGCCCGTATTGAGCCGACTCGGCATGTGACTGCCAGACTCGACTCGCCGCTCACTGCGGATTCATGTCGACCGTCACGCGGGAGGGATACATTCCGCCGCCAAGACTGATCGGGAAACTCAGCCCGACCCCGACCCCGACATTTCCGCCGCCTCCAGCCGCCCCGACACCCATGCTGGAACCGTAAGAACTGGAAGGCCTGTAAACGACCTCCGAGGTGCGAAAGCCTGTCTTGTTGCACAACACGCGCAGATCACCGTTGGCACCGCCGACATTCACGGAAGCGGGAGTAACCACATTCCAGTTCCCCGCCCCCGTGCTGACGACGCAGTTCGCTCCCGTCAGCGCCTGGCCGCGTGATGCCGTTTCAATCGCAACCACGCCGCCAGTCGATCCTGTCGTGGCACATCCGGCAATCGCCAACGGCATGAACAGGATCAAATGGCGCATAAGGACTCCTAGAAGTTGAGCGACCTCTTGTCGACCGCCAGTGCGGCTTCCTTGGTCGCCTCGGACAAGGACGGGTGGGCGTGGCAAATGCGGGCGATGTCTTCCGACGATGCGCGGAATTCCATCGCAACGACCGCTTCCGAAATCAGTTCGGAAGCCATCGGTCCGACGATGTGCACACCAAGGATTTCATCTGTCTTGGCATCGGCCAGGAACTTCACCATGCCGGAGGTATCGCCGAGGGCACGGGCGCGACCATTGGCCATGAACGGAAAAGTGCCGGCCTTATAGGCAACACCTTCCGCCTTCAGCTGCTGTTCGGTCTTGCCGACCCAAGCGATTTCCGGGGACGTATATATGACCCAGGGAATTGTGTTGAAGTTCACATGGCCATGCTGACCAGCAATACGCTCGGCAACAGCAACGCCCTCTTCTTCCGCCTTGTGTGCCAGCATCGGGCCGCGTACGACGTCACCCACTGCCCAAACATTGGGCAGGTTGGTCTTGCAATCGCCATCGACAGCCACGAAACCGCGCTCGTCCAGCGTCAAGCCGATGCCTTCGGCGTTCAGGCCGATGGTGTTCGGCACGCGGCCAATGGAGACGATCAGTTTGTCGAAGACCGCCTTCTGCGCATTGCCCTTGTCGTCGGTGTACTCGACAGTCACGTCTTTCTTGCCGGCAGTAATCGCTCCGATCTTCACGCCGAGGCTGATCGCAAGGCCCTGCTTCACGAACAGCTTGTGCGCCTCTTTGGCGATCTGCTCGTCGACGGCGCCGAGGAAGGCCGGAAGCGCTTCCAGCACGGTGACTTCCGAGCCGAGACGGCGCCACACACTGCCCATTTCCAGGCCGATCACGCCGGCGCCGATCACGCCCAGCTTCTTCGGCACGGAGTCGATGGCGAGTGCGCCGGTATTCGACAAGATCAGCTTTTCATCGAATGCAGCGTTCGGCAGCGCACGCGGATTGGAACCGGTTGCGACGATGATGTGCTTGCCGGTGATCGTTTCTTCGGTTGCACCAGCGACCTTGATTTCGTAGCCGTTCGCGTCACCCTTCACGAAGGAACCGCGACCGTGGAAGAAGGTGACCTTGTTTTTCTTGAACAGATAAAGGATACCGTCGTTGTTCTGCTTGACGATCGTTTCCTTCCGGGCCAGCATCTGGCCGACATTCATTGCCAAGCCCTTGACCTCGATGCCGTGGTCGGCAAAGGCGTGGCCGGCGTGATCATAGTGTTCGGACGACTGCAGCAATGCCTTGGAGGGAATGCAACCGACGTTGGTGCAGGTGCCGCCCGGCGCCGGGCCGTTCTTGGCATTCTTCCACTCGTCGATGCAAGCCGTGCTGAAACCGAGTTGTGCAGCGCGAATGGCTGCGACATAGCCACCGGGACCGCCGCCGATGACAACCACATCAAAATTCTTCGACATATTCGTACCCTATTTTTCCGCGGAATGAACAACGCACACGGAGCAGGTGTTTTCCTTGCTCCGTGTGCGCATGGCGTGATGGATTACAGGTCCAGCAGGAGGCGCGCCGGATCTTCCAGCGCTTCCTTCATTGCGACCAGGCCGAGCACGGCTTCACGGCCATCGATGATGCGGTGGTCGTAGGACATGGCCAGGTAGTTGATCGGACGGATCACGATCTGTCCGTTCTCGACGACCGGACGGTCCTTGGTGGCGTGCACGCCGAGGATTGCGGATTGCGGCGGGTTGATGATCGGGGTGGACAGCATGGAACCGAACACACCACCGTTCGAGATGGAGAAGGTACCGCCGGTCAGTTCTTCCAGCGTCAGCTTGCCATCCTTGGCCTTGACGCCGAATTCGGCGATCTTTTTCTCGATGTCGGCGATCGTCATCTGGTCGGCGTCGCGCAGGATCGGCACGACCAAGCCGCGCGGCGAACCAACGGCGATACCGATGTCGAAGTAGCCGTGGTAGACGATGTCGTTGCCGTCAACGGAGGCGTTCAGGACCGGGTACTTCTTCAGGGCCGCAACGGCAGCCTTGACGAAGAAAGACATGAAGCCGAGCTTCACGCCATGCTCCTTCTCGAACTTGTCCTTGTACTTGTTGCGCAGGTCCATGACCGGTTGCATGTTCACTTCGTTGAACGTGGTCAGAATTGCGTTGGTTGCCTGGGACTGCAGCAGGCGCTCTGCGACGCGCGCGCGCAGGCGGCTCATCGGTACGCGCTCTTCCGGACGATTCGCCAAGTCGGAAAGGCTGACCGGAACGGCGACTTGCTGAAGGGCTGGCTTCGGCGCGGCTGCAGGCGCCGGGGCAGGAGCGGCTGCCGGCTTGTTCTGCAAGGCACCGATCACGTCACCCTTGGTCACGCGGCCATCCTTGCCGGTGCCAGCGACTTGCGCTGCGGTCATGTTGTTGTCGGCCAGCATCTTGGCAGCTGCAGGCATGGCGATGCCAGCGGCTGCTGTAGAGGCCGGTGCTGGGGCTGCAGCGGCAGGCGTCGGTGCAGCGGCGGGTGCGGGTGCTGCTGCCGGAGCGGCAACTGCGCCTGCTTTGGCTTCCGTATCCAGCTTGGCGATCACTTCGCCGGCGACGACGGTGCTACCGTCGCCCTTGATGACTTCGACGATCACGCCTGCGTCCGGCGCAGGAAGTTCAAGGACCACCTTGTCGGTTTCGATGTCGATCAGGTTTTCGTCTCGGGCGACTGCTTCGCCAACTTTCTTATGCCACTGCAACAGGGTTGCTTCTGCAACCGATTCCGACAATTGCGGAACTTTCACTTCGATAATTGCCATGTAACTCTCCGTTTCGGTTTGTTCGTGCGGCGCGCCAGCTTCTGGCGCGCCGTCGGGTCTTTATTTGGTCAGGACGAAGCCCTTGAGCTTCGAGAACGCGGTGTCGATCAGCGCCTTCTGCTGCGCATAGTGCTTGTCGTAGTAGCCGACAGCAGGCGACGCGCTGGCCGGACGACCTGCGTATGCCAGCTTCTGGCCCTCTTCCAGATTCTCGAAAATGTTGTGCTGAATCTGGAACCAGGCGCCCTGGTTCTGCGGTTCGTCCTGCGCCCACACCAGTTCCGCGAAGTTCGGGAACTTCTTCAGTTCTGCCGCGAAAGCCTTGTGCGGGAACGGATAGAGCTGTTCGATGCGAATGATCGCGACGTCGGAAGCAGCGCGCTCCTTGCGAGCGTTGACGAGGTCGTAGTAGACCTTGCCCGAGCAGGCGACAACGCGCTTGACCTTCTTCGGATCGATCTTCTCGTCGACCTCACCGATGACGGTCTGGAACTGGCCCTTGGCGAGTTCGGACAGCGGCGAGCCGGCATCCTTGTTACGCAGCAGCGACTTCGGCGTCATGATGACGAGCGGCTTGCGGAACAGACGGATCATCTGGCGGCGCAGCAGGTGGAAGATCTGCGCTGCGGTGGTCGGCTGGACCACTTGCATGTTGTTGTCCGCGCACAGTTGCAGGTAACGCTCCAGACGTGCGGAGGAGTGCTCCGGACCCTGGCCTTCGTAACCGTGCGGCAGCATCATGACGAGACCCGATGCACGGCCCCACTTCACTTCGCCGGAACTGATGAACTGATCGATCACGACCTGGGCACCGTTGGCGAAGTCACCGAACTGCGCTTCCCAGATGGTCAGGGCATTCGGCTCGGCAGTCGAGTAACCGTATTCGAAACCAAGCACTGCTTCTTCAGACAGCACGGAGTCGATGACGGTGAACGGCGCCTGATTTTCGGAGATGTTCTGCAGCGGAATGAACGTGCCCGCATCCCAGCGCTCACGGTTCTGGTCGTGCAGCACGGCGTGCCGGTGAACGAAGGTACCGCGGCCTGCGTCCTGGCCGGTAAGGCGCACGGCGTAGCCGGAAGCCACCAGCGATGCATACGCGAGGTGTTCGCCCATGCCCCAGTCCAGGTTCATTTCGCCCTGGCCCATGGCGGCGCGATCTGCCAGCACCTTCTCAACCAGCGGGTGCACCTTGAAGTTTTCCGGAACGGTCGTGATGCGTGCAGCCAGACGCTTCAGTTCTGCGAGCGGAACAGCGGTATCTGCGGCATCGGTCCACTTGCGGTTCAGGAACGGCATCCAGTCAACCGCGTACTTGCTCTTGAAGTTCGAGATGACGGGGTCAACCGTATGCTTGCCGGCGTCCATGGCGTCACGGTACGCCTTGACCATCGCGTCACCGGCATCTGCCGGGATCGTGCCTTGGGTGACCAGCTTGTCTGCGTACAGCTTGCGGGTACCCGGGTGCTTGCCGATCTTCTTGTACATCAGCGGCTGCGTCAGTGCCGGGGTATCCTGCTCGTTGTGACCCAGCTTGCGGAAGCAGATGATGTCGACAACCACATCCTTCTTGAACTCGAGGCGGAAGTCGAGGGCGATCTGGGTTGCAAGGATAACGGCTTCCGGATCGTCGCCGTTCACGTGCAGCACCGGTGCTTCGATCATCTTGACGACATCGGAGCAGTACAGCGTGGAGCGGGAGTCACGTGGGTCGGACGTGGTAAAGCCGATCTGGTTATTGATCACGATATGAACCGTGCCGCCCGTGCCATAGCCGCGGGTCTGCGCCAGGTTCAGGGTTTCCATCACGACGCCCTGGCCGGCGAATGCTGCGTCACCGTGGACCAGGATAGGCATGACTTGCGAGCCGTCCTTGTCGCCACGGCGGTCCATGCGAGCCTTGACCGAGCCTTCAACCACCGGATTGACGATTTCGAGGTGCGACGGGTTGAATGCCAGCGACAGGTGGACCGGGCCGCCGGGAGTGGAAACGTCGGACGAGAAACCCTGGTGGTATTTCACGTCACCTGCAGGCAGGTCGTCGGCGTGCTTGCCTTCGAATTCGGCGAACAGGTCCTGCGGCATCTTGCCGAGAGTATTGACCAGCACGTTAAGGCGGCCGCGGTGGGCCATGCCGATCACGATTTCCTGGACACCCTTTTCGCCGGCACGCTGGATGGTTTCGTCAAGGGACGCGATGAAGCTTTCACCACCTTCCAGCGAGAAGCGTTTCTGGCCGACATAGCGAGTGTGCAGGTAGCGCTCGAGACCTTCAGCCGCGGTCAGGCGATCGAGGATGTGTTTTTTCTTCTCGGGCGAAAAATTCGGGGTGGAGCGAACCGATTCAAGACGCTCCTGCAGCCAGCGCTTTTGTGCGGGATCGCTGACATACATGAATTCGGCGCCGATCGAGCGGCAGTAGGTGTCACGCAGTGACTGAAGCAAGTCGCGCAGCGTTGCGGTTTCCGGGCCGAAGTACGTGTTGCTGATATTGAACACGATGTCCTGGTCGGCATCGGTGAAACCATAGAAGCTCGGCTCCAATTCGGGAATATTCGGACGTTCCTGCCGCTGCAGCGGGTCAAGGTTGGCCCAGCGGTTGCCGAGGAAGCGGTAGGCGGCGATCAGCTGCGTGACAGCGACACGCTTGCGGCCCATTTCGGCATCGGTGGAAGCTGTAACAGTACGGATGGGACCTTGCTTGGCGCGCTCTGCGAACGAGGCGATCACTGGCGCGTGGGCGACGTCAGGCTTGTTCGTGCCATCGACGGCAGGAACATTCTGCATCGCGTCAAAATACGCACGCCAGTTGTCGGGAACGGAACCTGGGTTGTTGAGGTACGCTTCGTACAGTTCTTCCACGTACGGGGCGTTGCCTCCAAACAGATACGAATTGGAGAAGTACTGCTGCATCATCTTGCTCACCTTTCTTCGCGTTTCGCGAGATTAGCGGGTTAATCTAACCTTCCGCGACACGGCCTGACCGGTTAGCGGATCGCACATCAAGTTGTGGGGGGAAGGGCTACGTGACCTGAAGTGTTACGAACCGCGAGCATATCATATTTATTAGGGTCAACGCAGGCAGCCTACGGATTTTCGGCGGAATGGTGACATGATTTGAAGGCAGCTCGGCAACATCAATTTCTGATCGGTTCATGGCACCCGGATTTCCTTTGGAGCCCCCCCCCTTCTTTCTTTGCCACGAAAAGCAACGAACGTTCATGCCAGTTTCTGCGTCGATTATCCCAACCGCCCCCCCCCCTGAGGGGATCTTTACGCGAAAAATGGACGACGAGAATCGCTCCGGCAAATGCGGATAGACACGCCCCCCCCGGATACACCCGCAAAAAAACAAAAACCCGCCGGAACATTGCCCGGCGGGTTTTCGCTTTGCAAATAGGCCGGAGGCCGGCCAGTCTGCGACCTACTATTTAACCGCGCTTGGCCATCGGCGGCACATCGCGCTTCGGCGAGCCGACGAACAACTGACGCGGACGGCCGATCTTCTGCTCCGGATCAGAAATCATCTCGTTCCACTGAGCGATCCAGCCGACGGTACGCGCCATCGCGAAGATACCAGTGAACAGCGAAACCGGAATGCCCAGCGCGCGCTGGACGATGCCCGAGTAGAAGTCGACGTTCGGGTAGAGCTTGCGCTGGACGAAGTAATCGTCTTCCAGGGCGATCTTTTCCAGCGCCATTGCGAGCTTGAACAGCGGGTCGTCGTGCAGGCCCAATTCGTTCAGCACTTCGTGGCAGGTTTCGCGCATCAGCTTCGCACGCGGGTCGTAGTTCTTGTAGACACGGTGACCGAAGCCCATCAGCTTGACGTTGGAGTTCTTGTCCTTGACCTTGGCGATGAATTCGCCGATACGTTCGACACCGCCCTGCTTCTGGATGTCTTCCAGCATGTTCAGTGCAGCTTCGTTCGCGCCGCCGTGAGCCGGACCCCACAGGCAGGCGATACCGGCAGCGATACAGGCGAACGGGTTGGCACCAGAGGAACCGGCCAGACGAACAGTCGAGGTCGAGGCGTTCTGCTCGTGATCGGCGTGCAGGATCAGGATGCGGTCGAGTGCACGAACCAGGACGTCATTGACCTTGTACTCTTCGCACGGGGTCGAGAACATCATGCGCATGAAATTGGCGCTGTACGACAGGTCGTTGCGCGGATACACGAACGGCTGGCCGACGGAATATTTGTAGGACATCGCGACCAGCGTCGGCAGCTTGGCGATCAGGCGGATTGCCGACACTTCACGGTGATGCGGATCGTTGATATCGAGCGAGTCGTGGTAGAACGAGGACAGCGCACCGACGGTACCGACCAGCACCGACATCGGGTGCGCATCGCGACGGAAACCACGGAAGAAGAATTGCATCTGCTCGTGCACCATCGTGTGGTTGGTCACGGTGCTGACGAACTTCTGCTTCTGCGCAGCGTTCGGCAGTTCGCCGTTCAGCAGCAGGTAGCAGGTTTCGAGGAAGTCGCAGTTGACCGCGAGCTGCTCGATCGGATAACCGCGATACAGCAACTCACCCTTGTCACCATCGATGTAGGTAATCGACGAGTTACAGGCCGCAGTGGACATGAAGCCGGGGTCATACGTGAACTTGCCCGTGGACCCGTAGAGCTTGCGGATGTCGATGACGTCCGGGCCGATGGTGCCCTTGTAGATCGGGAGGTCCAGCGACGGGGAACCGTCGGAGAACGACAGGGTTGCTTTGGTATCAGAGTTGGTCATGTCTCTTCCTTCTAGTGAGGAGGGGTGAGTCGATTGCAAAAAAAACCGAAATACTAAAACCTACCAGCGTCAGGCAGCACGCAGGCGCGCCAGCAACGCATGCACGTGCGGCAGATCAGCATCGCCAGACGGTTCCTTGCGAGCAAGCAGCAAGTCCATCAGTTCGTTGTCTGCCAGTTCCATCAGGCGCGAAAACGCGTCCACCTCTTCATCGGTTAAAGTGGCTTCGTGCGCGTCCAGGAAACGCGTGATGATCAGATCGTTTTCGAGCAGACCGCGACGCGCCCGCCAACGCAAACGGGCTCGCTTTACCGGATCGGCTTGATGGGTGACAGACATAATTCCTCATTCGCTCTATTACAGGAGCCCTCCGGAAGGATGACCAGAAGGCTCATGAAATATGGCGGAAGCAGTATGCGCTTCCGCCCTTGCTTGACACTTACAGTGCGCGGCGAACCATCAACTCCTTGATCTTGCCGATCGCCCGCGTCGGGTTCAGACCCTTCGGGCAAACGTCGACGCAGTTCATGATCGTGTGGCAACGGAACAGGCGGTACGGGTCTTCCAGGTTGTCCAGACGCTCGTTGGTTGCCTGGTCGCGGCTGTCAGCAATAAAGCGGTAAGCTTGCAGCAGGCCGGCCGGGCCGACGAACTTGTCCGGGTTCCACCAGAACGACGGGCAGGACGTGGAGCAGCATGCGCACAGAATACACTCATAGACGCCGTCGAGTTCCTCGCGTTCAGCCGGCGATTGGAGACGCTCTTTCTCCGGCGGAATGGTGTCGTTGATCAAGTACGGCTTGATCGAGTGGTACTGCTTGAAGAACTGAGTCATGTCCACGATCAGGTCGCGGATGACCGGCAGGCCCGGCAGCGGACGCAGCACGATCGGCTCGGTCAGTTCGTTCAGGTTGGTAGTGCAAGCCAAGCCGTTCTTGCCGTTGATGTTCATTGCGTCGGAACCGCACACGCCTTCACGGCAGGAGCGGCGCAGCGCGAGGGAATCATCCACGTCGGCCTTGATCCGCTGGAGTGCGTCCAGCAGCATCTTGTCGGTGTCCTGCAGGGTCACCGTCAGATCCTGCATGTACGGCTTCTCGTCCTTGTCCGGATCGTAACGGTAGATTTGGAATTTCAGAGTACGTGCCATGTTCTTACCTTAGAAAGTACGTGCCTTGGGCTTGAAGGTTTCAACGGTCAGCGGCTGAGTGTTGACCGGCTTATAGTCGAGGCGGTTGCCCTCGGAGAACCACAGCGTGTGCTTCATCCAGTTCTCGTCGTCACGCTTCTCGTAGTCACGATGGGCGTGCGCGCCGCGGGATTCCTTGCGGGCAGCGGCCGAGATGATGGTTGCCTTGGCGGTTTCAATGAGGTTATCCAGCTCGAGCGCTTCGACGCGCGCGGTGTTGAATACCTTCGACTTATCCTTGAACGACACGTGCTTGCGACGCTCATCCAGCTCGATGATCTTCTTGACGCCGGTCTGCAAGAGCTCGTCGGTACGGAACACGCCGCAGTACTGCTGCATCGTGGAGCGGATGGCGTTGGCGACGTCCTGGACGCGCTCGGAACCGGTGCTGGTCTCGAGGCGAGCGACGCGTTCCATCGCACGGTCTGCGGCATCTGCCGGCAGCGCCTTGTGATTCTTCTGCTTGAGGTTCTGCGACACGATATGGTTGCCGGCTGCACGGCCGAACACCACGAGGTCGAGCAGCGAGTTGGTGCCGAGACGGTTAGCACCGTGCACGGAAACGCAAGCGCACTCGCCGATGGCGTACATGCCGTTGACGACTTCCTTCATGCTGCCATTCTTCGGTGCGACAACCTGGCCGTTGATGTTGGTCGGGATGCCGCCCATCTGGTAGTGGATGGTCGGAACGACCGGGATCGGTTCCTTGGTGGCGTCGACGTTAGCGAATTTGTGGCCGATTTCGAGAATCGACGGCAGGCGCTTCTTGATGGTGTCGGCGCCGATGTGACGCAGATCCAGCAGAACGTGATCCTTGTTCGGACCGCAGCCGCGGCCTTCCTTGATTTCCTGATCCATCGAGCGAGACACGAAGTCGCGCGGTGCAAGATCCTTCAGGGTCGGAGCATAGCGCTCCATGAAGCGCTCGCCGTTGGCGTTGATCAGAATACCTCCCTCGCCGCGCACGCCTTCGGTAATCAGCACGCCTGCACCGGACACGCCGGTCGGGTGGAATTGCCAGAACTCCATGTCTTGCAGCGGCAGACCTGCACGTGCAGCCATACCCATGCCGTCGCCTGTGTTGATGAAGGCGTTGGTCGATGCAGCGAAGATACGACCTGCACCGCCGGTGGCGAACAGAGTGGTCTTCGCTTCGAGGATCATCACGTCGCCGGTTTCCATTTCCAGCGCCACGACGCCAAGGACATCGCCATCCTGATCGCGGATCAGGTCAATGGCCATCCACTCGACGAAGAAGTGAGTCTTGGCGCGCACGTTGCGCTGGTAGAGCGTGTGCAGGAGAGCGTGGCCGGTACGGTCGGCGGCGGCGCAAGCGCGTTGCACCGGCTTTTCGCCGAAGTTGGCGGTGTGGCCGCCGAACGGGCGCTGGTAAATCGTGCCGTCCGGATTGCGGTCGAACGGCATGCCGAAATGTTCGAGCTCGTACACGACCTTCGGGGCTTCGCGGCACATGAATTCGATGGCATCCTGGTCACCGAGGTAGTCCGAGCCCTTGACGGTGTCGAACATGTGCCAGTACCAGTTGTCCTCGGACATATTGCCCAGCGAGGCACCGATGCCGCCCTGGGCAGCAACGGTGTGGGAACGGGTCGGGAAAACCTTGGAAAGAACTGCGACATTGAGGCCGGCTTCGGCCAGTTGCAGCGAAGCGCGCATGCCGGAACCGCCTGCGCCGACGATGACCGCGTCAAAACGGCGGACGGGAAGTTTTTGTTTGATTGCTGCCACGATTACATTCTCCAGATAATCTGCGCGGCCCAGCCAGCGCAACCGATCAGCCACAGGATGGTGGCAACGTACAATGCGAGACGGAGTCCGACGGACTTGGTGCAGTAGTCCATGACGATTTCGCGGATACCGACCCAGGCGTGATAGAACAGCGCGAGGAAGGTGACGAAGGTCGCCATCTTGAACCACTGGCGGGAGAACAGGCCAGCCCAGCCTTCATAGCTGAAATTGCTGCCGGTCAGGAAAGCAACCAGCAGGATGATCGTGTACACCAGCATGACGAGGGCTGTCGCACGTTGCGCCAGCCAATCGCGAAGACCGTAATGTGCGCCGACAACGAGGCGCTTCGGTCCGATATTGTTGTTATTTGCCATGTTAGAAAGCTCCGAACAGTTTCAATGCCACCAGCAGGCTCAGCGTGAGGCTGAACACGAACACGGAAACGGCAGATTTGCGGCCGCTGTCCTTGTCGACGCCAACGTGCACATCCATCAGCAGGTGGCGAATGCCGGCGCCCACGTGGTGCAGGTAGGCCCAGATCAGGGCCAGAATGACCAGCTTCACGAACACATGGGACGTAAAGCCCTTGAAGTATTCAAAGGAGATTTCCGACGTCAGGCTCTTGTCCAGCAGGTACAGGACGAAGGGCAAGAGAAGAAACATCAACAGACCGCTCGCGCGGTGCAGGATGGATACGATCCCGGCCAACGGCAGCCGGTAGTGGACGGTCTGAGCAAAGCTCATCTGACCGTATTTGCGCCGGTTTTTGTTCACGGCTTCGGACATGACATTACCTCCCAGGGCTTGAAAATCCCGTAATTTTCGCCGATTTTGTGCATCACACCAATAGCAATCTTCGTAGCGGGCACTTTCTCCGCCTGTCAAGACTGACTTTCCGCTATTGCAAAACCGGCTATTACATCAACCTCAACTCAGTTCGTTCTGATAGTGATGTCGATCGGTCAAGTACAGACCGCGCCTCACCTCCACCGGCTTGTCGCCATAGGTGAAGGAAACGCGCTCCACGCTCAGGAGCGGTGTTTGCTTTTCGACATTCAATAATTCTGCCGTCCCTTCGTCTGCGCTGACTGCACGGATCTTCTCGGTCGCGCGGATCATGCGCGTTCCGAATTCGGTTTCAAACAATCCGTACATCGGCCCCTTGTACTCAACCAGGCGCTCGGCCGTCAGGCCCTTGAAGATAACGCCCGGGAGCCAGAGCTCCTCGACGATGGTCGGCGCGCCGTCGAACGACTGCACGCGCTTGATGAAAATGACGGAATCACCCGACTTGATATCCAGCAGGCGCGCAACTTCTGCGGGCGCTCTTAGTCTCTTGACTTCAAGGATCTTGTTGTCGGCATAATGCGGCTCGCCGGCATCCGGCATGAGCCTGAGGAATCGATATTGCGCACGCGCCTCGTGGTGCGTCGCAACAAAGGTACCTTTGCCCTGGCGGCGCACCACTAGGTTCTCCGCTGCCAGCTCGTCGATCGCCTTGCGAACCGTGCCCTGGCTGACTTTGAAGCGGTTGGCGAGCTCGACTTCACTTGGAATAAGCTCGCCCGGTTTCCATTCTCCCGACTGCAGGCTCTGCGTAATCAATGCCTTGATCTGCTGGTACAGCGGACTGAAGGTAGGCGATGCTCCGGAAGCGGAAAGTCCAGCCCCTGCGCCGGGCGCACCGTTGGTGGTCAGATTGGTGGGAGCTGAACTCATAATGGAGATTTCACCATAAAACCCCGATTGCCGTCCAGCAAAAAGTACAACTGATATGTCTTATATAAGATATAAGATAGTCATTGACAGAGCGATCATGTAAGCCTACACTCGCGTGCACTATTGGCAGGATGCAAGCTCCGCGAGAAGCTCCGGTTATTGCGATGCACCACGCCGACCTAGTCGGCGTTTCGGCTGCGATTTGGTCGTGATGAGGGGTGGATTCGACGGTATTATTACAGGCTTGCAGAAGAATTCGAAGGTTTCCGTTTTCATTCCCACTTTGGAGATTCATCATGGCTAAAGCCCCTATGCGCGTTGCCGTTACCGGCGCCGCCGGCCAAATCGGCTATTCCCTGCTGTTCCGCATCGCCAACGGCGATATGCTGGGCAAAGACCAGCCTGTCATCCTGCAACTGCTGGAAATTCCCGACGAAAAGGCACAGAAGGCGCTCAAGGGCGTGATGATGGAAATCGACGACTGCGCATTCCCGCTGCTCGCCGGCATGACCGCCCACAGCGATCCGATGACCGCATTCAAGGACGCCGACGTTGCCCTGCTGGTCGGCGCACGTCCGCGCGGCCCGGGCATGGAGCGCAAGGACCTGCTCGAAGCCAACGCACAGATCTTCACGGTGCAAGGCAAGGCGCTCGACGCTGTCGCATCGCGCAACGTTAAGGTGCTGGTCGTCGGCAATCCGGCCAACACCAATGCCTACATCGCCATGAAGTCGGCGCCGAACCTGCCGGCCAAGAACTTTACCGCCATGCTGCGCCTGGACCACAACCGCGCGCTGTCCCAGTTGGCCGCCAAGGTCGGCAAGCCGATCACGTCGATCGAGAAACTGTGCGTATGGGGCAACCACTCCCCGACGATGTACGCCGACTTCACCCACGCTACCGTTGACGGCCAGCCGGCAAAGGCACTGGTGAACGACGAAGCCTGGACCAAGGACGTGTACCTGCCGACCGTCGGCAAGCGCGGCGCAGCGATCATCGAAGCACGCGGCCTGTCTTCCGCCGCTTCCGCAGCAAACGCAGCGATCGACCACGTCCGTGACTGGGTTCTCGGTACCAACGGCAAGTGGACCACGATGGGTATTCCGTCCGACGGCTCCTACGGCATCCCGGAAGGCACCATGTTCGGCTTCCCGGTCACGACCGAGAACGGCGAGTACAAGATCGTCCAGGGCCTGCAGATCGACGCCTTCTCGCAAGAGCGCATCAACCTGACGCTGAAAGAGCTGCAGGAAGAGCGCGACGGCGTGAAGCATCTCGTCGGCTAAGCACCCGACATCAGGACAAACGGCCCCGCGCCGTTTGTCCCCACCCCGGATCCCCGGCCCCTCCTTCAAGCTCCACTCTACGCTTCACATGCACCCTTCCGAGGTCTTATTCCAGGGCAAGCACAAGCCGGTTTCCATTCCGGTCTGCGATCACTATGCCGGTTCCGAAAAACTGATGCAAAAGTCGATTGCCCTGCAGCAAGAACTTGGTCCCGTTTTTGACATCACCCTCGATTGCGAAGACGGCGCCGCCGCAGGAAATGAAGAAGAACACGCCAAGCTGGTCGCTTCGCTGATTGCCAGCGAAGAAAACAGGTTCAACCGCATCGGCGCACGCATCCACGACCTGACCCATCCCTGCTTCGAGCAGGACATTGCCTCAATCGTTACCAAAACCACAGCCAAACGCCTCGCCTACCTCGTAGTGCCAAAAGTGGAAAGCGTCGCGGACGTGACCCAGGCGATCGATGCGATCAACGTGCACGCAAAGAAGCAGGGGCGTAAAAACCTGCCCATCCATGTGCTGATCGAAACCCATGGCGCGTTGCACGATGCCTATGCCATCGCAGCATTGCCGCAGGTCGAATGCCTGTCTTTCGGCATCATGGATTTTGTCTCCGCGCACTATGGCGCCGTGCCTGGAACCGCAATGCGCTCGCCCGGCCAATTTACTCATCCGCTGGTCACGCGCGCCAAGCTCGAAATTGCTGCCGCCTGCCATGCACATGGCAAGGTGCCATCACACAATGTGACGACCGAAATCAAGGACACTGCCGTTGTTGCCAACGATGCCACCCGCGCCTCGGGCGAATTCGGGTACACGCGTATGTGGAGCATCCACCCGAGCCAGATCAAGCCTATACTCAAAGCCTTGGCCCCGCGCAGTTCGGAGGTCAACGAAGCGGCGTCAATCCTCAGCGAGGCGCACGCTGCGCAATGGGGGCCAATACAATACAACGGCAAGCTGCATGATCGTGCCAGTTACCGTTACTATTGGGCGATACTGCAGCGGGCGAAAGCCATCGGTATGCCCATACCCGAATCAGCAGGGAGTTTCTTGTAATTAGCATTAAACGCGACGCTTATAAAATCATTCCATCGAGCGCGCACAGTGGAGACAAAGCATGAAGTCATTACCAGCATACGTACTTATCCTCGCCGGCCTTGCCGTCGGAATCCCGTCAGCAATGGCGACCCAACCTTCTTCCAACGAAGTTTCAAAGAAGTCAACGGCGAAAAAGGCGTCTGCTGCAAAGAAGGAAGCCCAGACTGAGGATGACGAACAACCCGACGTCAAAGGCCTGAAGGCGACCGCGTTCGATTGCGAACTCGGAAACAAGATCACGATTTACTCCGATGCGGCCGACGACCAGCAGATCGCGCTGCATTGGAACAAACGCACGCACCGCCTGCAACGCGTCAGCACCACTACCGGCGCCCATCGTTTCGAGAACGCGAAAAGCGGCCTGGTCTGGATCGGCATTCCCGCCAAGGGCATGCTGCTCGATTCCAAGAAGGGCAAGCAGCTTGCGAACGAGTGCAAGAGTCCGGAACAGGCAGCGCAGAAGGTGGCGACGGAAAGCTGAGACAAAGATTCTTGCGGGGCGCACATGCGCCCCGCTTGCACGAGTTGACGTGCTTTTATTTTCAGCAGTTCAGTTCTAATAATCCCAAGGAGAGGCAATGTCCACCAATACTCTGAACACGCTCAAGGAATTCAAGATTTCGGGTTCCAAGAAAGGCAAGTTTTACTCCCTGCCCGCTCTCGAGAAATCGCTTGGCGTGAACATCTCGCGCCTGCCGGTATCGATCCGCATCGTGCTGGAAGCTGTGCTGCGCAATTGCGACGGCAAGAAGGTGACGGAAGAGCACGTGAAGCAGCTGGCCAACTGGAAGCCGAACGCCGCACGCGTGGATGAGATTCCCTTCGTCGTTGCGCGTGTTGTATTGCAGGACTTCACCGGCGTGCCTCTCCTCGCCGATCTCGCCGCGATGCGCGGCGTTGCCTCGAAGATGGGCAAGAAACCGAAGAACATCGAGCCGCTGGTGCCGGTGGATCTGGTTGTCGACCACTCGGTGCAGATCGACCACTTCCGCGACAAGAGCGCTCTGGACCTGAACATGAAGCTGGAGTTCCAGCGCAATAACGAGCGCTACCAGTTCATGAAGTGGGGCATGCAGGCATTCGACACGTTCGGCGTCGTTCCGCCGGGCTTCGGCATCGTGCACCAGGTCAACCTGGAGTATCTTGCACGCGGCGTACATGACAAGGACGGTGTGTACTACCCGGATACACTGGTCGGCACCGACTCCCACACCACGATGATCAACGGCATCGGCGTGGTTGGCTGGGGCGTGGGCGGCATCGAGGCGGAAGCCGGCATGCTGGGCCAGCCGGTGTACTTCCTCACCCCGGACGTGGTCGGCGTGAACCTGACCGGCGCGCTGCGCGAAGGCGTTACCGCAACCGACCTGGTGCTGACCATCACCGAGATGCTGCGCAAGCACAAGGTCGTCGGCAAGTTCGTCGAGTTCTTCGGTGAAGGCACGGAATCGCTGTCGACCACCGACCGCGCGACCATCGCCAACATGGCGCCGGAATACGGCGCAACGATGGGTTTCTTCCCGGTCGACGACGCTACCATTGAATACTTCAAGGGCACCGGCCGCAGCAAGGCTGAAATCGACGCGTTCGAAGGCTACTTCAAGGCCCAGAACCTGTTCGGTATTCCGAAGGCCGGCCAGATCGACTATACCAGCGTCGTCACGCTCGACCTCGGTACGGTCGCGCCGTCGCTGGCCGGACCGAAGCGTCCGCAAGACCGCATCGAAATCGGCAACGTCAAGAAGACCTTCGCCGAACTGTTCACCAAGCCGGTGGCGGAGAACGGTTTCAACAAGAAAGCCGATGATCTCGATGCCGAATACGAGACGTCCAACGGCATCAAGATCAAGAATGGCGATGTGCTGATTGCAGCGATCACCTCCTGCACCAACACCTCCAATCCCAGCGTGCTGCTGGCTGCCGGCCTGTTGGCAAAGAAAGCTGTGGAAGCCGGCCTCACGGTCGCACCGCACATCAAGACCTCGCTTGCCCCCGGATCGCGCGTGGTCACCAAGTACCTGGAAGCCGCCGGCCTGCTGCCCTACCTGGAACAGCTCGGCTTCGGCGTGGCAGCATACGGTTGCACGACCTGCATCGGCAACGCCGGCGACCTCACCCCGGAAATCAACGAAGCGATCGTCAAGAACGACCTCGTTGCCTCCGCGGTTCTTTCCGGCAACCGCAACTTCGAAGCACGCATCCATCCGAACATTCGCTCCAACTTCCTGGCCTCCCCGCCGCTGGTAGTCGCCTATGCGATCGCCGGCAACGTGACAAAGGACCTGATGACCGAACCGGTCGGCAAGGGCAAGGGTGGCCGTGACGTCTACATCGGCGACATCTGGCCGACCTCGGCGGAAATCGCCAAGCTGATGAAGTTCGCGATGAACGCGAAGACCTTCAAGGAAAACTACGCCGACGTGCAAGGCGCTCCTGGCAAGCTGTGGGAGCAGATCAAGGGTGTGGCCACGGGCGAAGTCTACAACTGGCCGAAATCGACCTACATCGCCGAGCCGCCGTTCTTCGAAGGCTTCGACATGCAGCCAAAGGGTGCTGCCGCCAACATCGCCGGTGCACGCGCGCTCGGGGTATTCGGCGACTCGATCACGACCGACCACATCTCCCCGGCCGGCTCGATCAAGGAAACCAGCCCGGCCGGCAAATGGCTGCTGGAAAACGGCGTGCTGAAGGCCGACTTCAACTCCTATGGCTCGCGCCGCGGCAACCATGAAGTGATGATGCGCGGCACCTTCGCCAACGTGCGCATCAAGAACCTGATGATTCCGCCGAAGGAAGACGGCTCCCGTGTGGAAGGCGGGCTGACCATCCATCAGCCGAGCGGCGAGCAAATGTCGATTTACGACGCCGCGATGAAGTACATCAACGACGGCGTCCCGACTATGGTGTTCGCCGGCGAAGAGTATGGCACCGGCTCATCCCGCGACTGGGCTGCCAAGGGCACGCAGTTGCTCGGCGTGAAGGCCGTGGTGGCGCGTTCCTTCGAGCGCATCCACCGTTCCAACCTGGTCGGCATGGGTGTTCTACCGCTGCAGTTCCTGGGTGACGACAGCGTGCAGTCGCTCGGCATCACCGGCAAGGAAACCTACGATCTGGTCGGCCTCGAAGGCGAGATCAAGCCCCAGCAGCAAGTCACGCTGGTGATTACCCGCGCCAATGGCGACAAGCAGGACGTGAAGCTGCTGCTGCGTATCGACACCCCGATCGAAGTCGACTACTACAAGCACGGCGGCATCCTGCCCTTCGTCCTGCGCCAGCTGCTCGCGGCATAATTGCCTCGCAGCTCCATCGGCCGCATCTTCAGCGGCCGATGGAGCGTGACGCAAGCTAGCTGTAAGGATACGAAGGTACGCTCTCTGCAAGCCAAACGCCGGATCGTCCGGCGTTTTTTCAGGATTTAAAACTCGGAGACATCAATCATGTGGAAGATTTTCGTAGGCTTCATCGCTTTTGCCCTGATCGCCCTGTTCGTCATCATGAAGGGCGGCGACAAGGTCGACATGCAAGGTGAAGCCGGTCATGGACTCCCGGCCGCTTCGGAACACGGCTCGGCGCCTGCAGCGTCGACTCCTGCAGCGTCGACTCCTGCAGCGCCGGCTGCCGCTCCTGCTGCGTCCGAATCTGCATCCGCAGCCCCTGCTGCTCCGGCTGCAGCTCCGGCGGAATCCTCGGCACCGGCTGCATCCGCCCCGGCTGCATCGAAGTAAAGCTTTTCGCATGACAAAAGCCGCATGGGAATCCCATGCGGCTTTTTCATTTTTTTGGGAATATACTGATTAAGGACGCTCTCACCGCGTCGTCGATTTCACCCTCAGCAACTCCTGGCGCGCAAAAGGGTGTATTTTGGTAGGTCGTTGTCGAATCTACTACAATACGTTTCCACAGCTCCACTCTCTTTCCGTCATGCGCCGTTATTCCAAAAGCTCCTCCAACAAGCTATCCGCCGACAGCCAACGATTGGTTTCGATTGCGCAAGGCATGGCGCAAGCCTCCAGCCGCCTCGAGGAACGCATCTGGGAGCATTCGCTCGACGCGCTGATCTACAAGACGCTCAAGGGATCGCATCAGGAAACCATCGACGCAGCTCTCGAACACCTGTTCCGCAGCGACCTGAGCGCGTACGATGTTCTTCTTGAGGCGATCGAGGCTGGCAGCGAATCCTGTGCCGTAGAGCACGACGGCGCCCAATATCATGCACTGCTGATCGCGATCCCCATCCTGGCGTGGACAAGGTTTTCGATTGCCTCCGGAAGCGTTCCTGAAGACTTGCGCAGGGCCTTGTGCGCGCATCTGCATGGACACATCCTCGCGTCCGATGTGCGCGTTTCGATGGCACCGACGTTGTACGCAATCGATCAGTTGCCCCGCAATCACGTCGAAACCTTCAGCCTGGCGCAGAAGCTGGCGCAGGCCTCGGTAAAGGGTTCGCAGGTACGGCCGCTTGCCAATGCGCCGGAAACCGCGCCCTTCCTGGCCGACACGCGCTACCTGCTCGCTGCCGTTGCCGCACCTGCCGGCAGCCCGATCTTCTCCTGGCAGGAAACCCTGCAACCGAATGGACGTGCGATGGCGCTCGAACAATGGCGTGCGCAGGCTACGCCGAACATCACGTCTTTGCTGCCGGGATGCGGCATCGAATTGCTCATGCCGGAAGCCTATTACATCGCCTGCCGCGAAGCCGACAAGCAGATCCGTCCAGCCTCCATCCGCGCCGCCGTGCATTACCTCGCCAACACGCTGGGCATCGAACCGGGTGCTCTGCGCGCGGTGATCGGCAGCTTCAGCGAAGAACCCGTGGGCGGGCGCGTGGATGAATACCGCATCGGATTCACGATGCGCCAGAATCCGGAAGTGATCTATGGCGTGGTCTGGCCGCTGTACGACCAGGAAGATGAGGACGAAGCCACCGTCACCACGTTCGAGTCGATTACAACGCCGGAAATCCTGGACACCGAACTGCGCACGCCGCTGGAAGAAATCATTGCATTGCTGCGCAGCTGCGGCATCACGCACATCAAGCGCCACGGAGAACGTTTCCCGATGGAGTTCTGCGACGATTGCGGTGCACCGCTCTATCCCGATCCGGATGCGGAGCTGGTGCATGCTGAAATGCCGGAGGATGCGCCGTCAGGGGCCGGGCATTTCCACTAATTCTGTCTTGAACGTCACCACTTCGAATACGGGTTACGCAACAGATTCGCGTTGAAATAGCGCGGATCGTGCGTAACTTCCTCGCCGACCCAATCGGGTTTGGTAAACGCCTGGTCTTCCGCCGTCAATTCAATTTCCGCCACGACAAGGCCGGCGTTCTCTCCGAGGAATTCGTCGACTTCCCACAGCATGCCTTCATGCGGGATACGATAGCGCCGCTTCTCGATGAGGGGGCGCTCGCACAAGGAATCCAGAAAGGCCTGAGCATCGGCCAATGGAACCGGGTACTCCCATTCGCCACGCGTTGCACCCGAGGTACGCCCCTTGATGGTCAGCACCGCCGACTCGCCTTCGATGCGGACACGTACAATGCGCTCCGGCGCGGATGACAGGTAACCCTGCCGAAGCAGGACGCCTTGCCCCAGTGCTTTCCAGCAGTCGTCGCGCACGAGGAACTTGCGTTCGATTTCCACACCCATGGTCATGTCCTCTTCAACGATTGCAGGATTGGCTGCAGGATCGCGCCGCCCAGTTGGGCGCTGCGCGCACCGCTCCAGCCGGCGATTGCATCCGGCAGGTTCGCATTGTCCTTGAACGGCATTTCCAGCGTCAGCGACACGCATTTGAAGGTATGTCCGACATACTTCGAAGCCAACTGCAGCAGGTCTTCGCGGTACTTCGTCGCCTCGTAGCCATGGACCGTCTGGAAATCCGCGCTGGCCTGCAGGAAGCTCTCGATAAAGGCCTGCTGCTCCTCCTGCTGCCTGGGCGTGAATCCCTCCAGCATCTCGCAGCCTGCGACAAAGACATAGGGCAGGCTTTCGTCGCCGTGGATGTCGAGGAACAGGTCGCAGCCCGTTTCATGCATCCTGTTGCGCACGGCGAAGACTTCCGGACTTCGCTCGAGCGAGGGAGCCATCCATTCCCGGTTCAGGTTGGCGCCTGCGGCATTGGTACGCAGGTTGCCGCGCACCGAGCCGTCAGGGTTCATGTTGGGCACCACGTAGAAAACGGCATGCTGCAGCAGGACGCGTGCGATCGGATTGGCCGGATCGAGCAAGGCATCGAGCATGCCCTCGACAAACCATTCCGCCATCGTTTCGCCGGGATGCTGGCGGGCGATGATCCACACCTTCCGCGCTACGGACGGATTACCGACGACGACGAGATTGATGTCCCGCCCTTCGACAGTTGTACCGATATCGACCACTCGGCCGATAGGCGAACTTTCCACCTTCCCCAACAAGTCGAGGTGCCGCTCCCATGAATAAGGCTCGAAGTAGGCGTAATAGATGCTGTCACGTTCCGGAGTATGCTTGATCGTCAGCACCTGCCCGTCGTAACTTGTCGGAACACGGAACCAGTTTTTCCTGTCGTAACTTGCCACCGCACGATAACCATCCCATCCGCCGGGAAATGCCGCTTGCGACGCGTTCAGGAATTTCATCACGCAAGCTTGGCCCCGGCCCCCCTGCAACCGGAAGTAAAACCATTGCAAGAAGTCCGCGTGCGAATCCTTGCGGATATTGAGTTCGATGTCCGATGGCGAATCGGCACGCAGGACTTCGATGGCACCGGCATCGAATTGGCTGCTGATCTTGATAGACATGTTGACGAGCAGCAGCCGGGGCTTTCCCGGCCGCTTCTTTCAGTGTTGTTGATCCCGGTGCTATTCTGCGTGTTTTGTCTTGTTCCGCAAAGCCTGATGACCATCTCCAGATTGTTGCTCGCCGCCGTGTTGGCCTTGGGCAGCATGGCCGCCCTCGCCGACTCCTGGCCCTCGCGCCCGATCCGCTTCGTTGTCGCCGCCCCAGGCGGATCATCGCTCGATGTCATCGCACGCATCGTGGGTGAAAAACTGAAGGAGCGCCTCGGACAACCGGTCGTGATCGACAACATCCCGGGCGCGTCCGGAACGATCGCCAGCGGCACAGTTACCAGGGCCGCGCCCGATGGGCACACGCTGCTGATGTCCTACAACGGTCCTCTTGCCTTCACGCAGTTTCTTACAACCCTGCCCTACGATCCCCAGAAAGACCTTGCGCCTGTCATCCAGACCAGTTCGCAACCGAATGTGCTGGTGGTCCCGGCCAGCCTGCCGGTGAAGACTGTCGCCGAATTGATCAGCCATGCGAAAAGCCGTCCCGGCAAGCTCAACTACGCATCGGTCGGCAACGGATCGTCGTCGCACCTGACGATGGAGTTATTCAAGGGCATGACCGACCTGTATGTGGTGCACATTCCCTACAACGGGGCGCCGCCCGCTGCGCTCTCGGTTGCAACCGGCGAAACCCAGATGCTCTTCAGCGTCCCGACGGTGGTGATGCAGCATCTGCGGTCCGGGAAGATGCGCGCAATTGCAGTCACCAGCGCAACACGCTTCCCCCTGTTGCCGGACCTGCCCACAGTGGCGGAATCGGGGCTGCCGAGGTTCGAGGCGCTGACCTGGAACGGCATCATGGTGCCGGCCGGTACGCCGCCGGAGATCGTCCAGCGCCTGAATCGCGAGGTCGATGCCATTCTCCGCCTGCCGGATGTAAAGGCGCGGCTGAACGGTGCCGGACTGGAGCCGGTGGGAGGCTCGCCGGAGCAGTTCAAGGTGCTGATCGCCGCCGAGGCGAAAAAATGGTCGGAGATCATTCGCCGGACAGGCGCCAAGCTCGACTGACGATTCCATCGAGGCATGGCGGAAAGCCAAGTCTCTGCTATAATGCTTGGCTTCGTCGGGGCGTAGCGCAGCCTGGTAGCGCACTTGCATGGGGTGCAAGGGGTCGGAAGTTCGAATCTTCTCGCCCCGACCAAAATACAAAAGGCCGGTAGTGAAAGTATTCACTAACCGGCTTTTTCTTTTCTTCGTCCCTTTTCTTCGTTCGTTTACAACCGTGTCCGACATATCCGCAGCTCGAATTTCGATACGGACACATGAACTGAAAATGAACGAAACCTCAGCAAGGAGGAAAGGGCCTCACCTGCTGTGCTTAGAGGGTGTTATGAACCAGGTTGGGGGTCGCGTTCTTGCCAGACGGGATGCATCCGTGGTGCCGCAAGACGCGCCACAGTACGAGTCCCCTCGGCGGGCCCCTGCAAGCAGCTTGCGGTGCCTCGGGGCGCCCGTCTGGCAAGAACCCTCCGGGCAGCCCCGAGAGCCGGCCGCCTGCGGTGTTGCGCCTCCTTGCCGTAGCACGGGGACGCCGAGTCCGCTACGACGCGTCGCCGCGCCTAGCATTCGGCCGACTCTCGGGGCTGCGTGACCCCCAGCCTGGTTCATAACACCCTCTAGCTTCGTACCACGCAATTGCGTCCGCCATTCTTGGCCCGGTATAAGACAGCATCCGCATTCCGGAATAGCGTTTCCGCATCCATGTCCGGGCTGATTTCAGCGATACCGGCGGAAAAGGTTGCCGTAAAATCTTTCTGCCCTGTGTAATGGCGAATCGCGGCAAATGCTTCGCGGATCTGGTCAAGTACGTCCACCGCAATCACCGCCGTCGTGCGCGGCAAGATCACTGCAAATTCCTCACCGCCGTATCGGCCGATGACGTCGCTGCGTCGCAGCCGTTGCTGCAGCTGCCGGGCCAGCGCGCGGATTACCTGATCGCCGACCTGATGGCCATATGTGTCGTTGATCCGTTTAAAGTGATCAATGTCGATCATCGCCAGTGCCATCGGTGCTGAATCCCGGCGCGAACGAAAAACCTCGCGTGTTAATTGCTCCTTGACGGCCGAATGATTGAGCAGCCCCGTCAGGCTGTCCCGCAAGATAAGCGAACGCAGATCGCGATAACGCTTGGCGCGGCCGGAGAGCGCGGATACCAGGTGTGCAGGTGCGATTGATTTCATCAGAAAGTCGTCTGCGCCGGATTCAATGGCATTGAGTTGCGCCTCAATGTCGCCGTCATCTGACAGGAAGACGATAGGCAAATCGACGTAAGTGGTTTCCGATCGAATCAACTTTGCCAGGTCAATGCCCTCGCAACCCGGCATATGAACATTCATCAAGATCAATTCTGGCCGGTATACGTTCAGCGTGTGCAGCAAGTCGGTCAGCTTGTATAGCACTCGCACTTCCATGCCCGCATCATGCAGCGTCGCCGCATGACACTCGGCAGATTCAGCGTTGCCTTCGATGATGAGAACACGGTATGGCTGGACCTCGTCGTACGCAATCAGTGCATCGAGCCGGTCAACCAGCGCCATCATGTCAATCGGCTTGCAAAAGTAACTGTCGGCACCGGCCTGTATTGCGGCTAAACGCGTCCCGAAATCGCCGCGGGTGGAAATGAAGATCGTCGCGAAGCGCGGTTGATTGACTTTCCTGAGACGAGCCAACTCGGCCATGCCGGCGAGAATTCCTGCCGGGGAACCGAGATCCATGATGACTGCTGCCGGAATGCGACGGTCAATGAATTTCTGAAGAAGTGCAAGCTCGCTGATGACCACCACCTCATAGCCAAAGTACTTCAGCTGCTCCATCAAGTCTCTGGCCACAATTGTATTGTCGTGCACCAGGTAGATCAGGCGATCGGAGAATGCTTCAACCATCACCGGCATCTGACGTTCAATGCTGTTGCGGGGTACGTTATAGCGCAATAGGTCGCGGATGCTGGCAGCAATCCGGGCAAAGTCCCCACCGTCCTCGATGAATCGGCGAAGGAAGATTTCCAGTTCCGCTGCCCGCAGACTGAATCCGCCGATATCCCTCAAGCCGCGCAATTCGGTGAGCAGCATGTCCTGTGCTTGCGGGCTGCATGGATCGGCAACACACTGCTGCAGCGCATCGCTCAATCCCTTCAGACGCTCAGGCAATGTAGCCATCTGCGCAGGCGCAATGCCGTCTCGCGTATCATTGACGTCGCATTCCATCTTGCCCTGCTTTCGGTCCGACATCTCTTGCACTCGATTCTGCATTCGGCAAACTCAACCATGACGGGCCGCAAAAGCGGGCGCCGATCCCGCCGACCGGTCGACTGATTTCTTTGATTCGCTCTTGCAGTACTCCAGGCAATAGCCATTGGTATAGGCGGTGCGAATTTGCAATCCGCGTTCCTCGCCGAGTTTCAGCTTCTTGCGAAGCTTGTACACGTGCTGTTCAATCGTGCGATTTGTGATTTCGCTGCCTACTCCCCAAATTGCCATACTGATGGTCTCCCGGGTGAGGTAGGTACCGAATGAAGAAAAAAGCAGCCATGCAATCTTGAATTCGCGTGGCGTCAGTTCGACCTCAACGCCATTGTCTAACAGGCGGCTGGATTCAAGATCGAGGGAAAAACCGGATAGCTCGATAAGACGGCGTGTATTGGCGCAATGGGAACGACGCAATATCGCCTGCAAACGCGCGACCAGAACAATAGGATTACATGACGGAGAAATCAGGTCGTCGGCACCTGCATCCAAAGCCAACACAACCTGTTCCGCACTACATTCCGACGAGAGCAAAACCAAAGGGATCGATTTCTCCGCGCAGCTATTCAGCCAGGAATTGAGATTTTCTTCATTCACAGAGTGCGAATCTGCACTGAACAGGATCAATTCGAAGCTGTCTTCTTGCAGTGCGCGCATCAACGACGTCTCGGAGGGAAAACGCCGACAAATCAAACCGGCACCCCGCAGGGCAGACTGCACATGAATAAACGAATAGTCGTCAGGAATATAGCAGGCAATACGCATTTCCATCTCCTCCAGCCTCATTCGCTACGACGTTCGTTTGATTCATTACACGAACACCGCAAGCTACCGGCGCATGTTTTTATTATCTTTCCGGCGGCGCTTGGCCATGGTCTGCATCTCTAAAATGGTCAGAAGCTCGATTTGCTGTAACCCTCGATGCAAAAAGCCTAAGGCCTCTTAAAATGCCTTGCGGAAACGCTTTTCTATCGCAGCTTTGAGTCCGCATGCAGTTGTAGCGGTGGAGAATAGGGAAAATTCGCTGACTAGAAAATAAGGAATTTCCACATAAGGATTCCCACAGCTGCGAGATCCCCCGGTTGCGGGGAAAGGCTGAATCCCGAGAGGCAATGTTGATTGCAGCTGGAATGGAGATGCAGTCGACACTTGATGGAAAAACCGCTCTGCCCGGTGCATTAGAACCTTACATGGTTACGTCTTTTCTTTGAGCTGGCGAACCCAGATCAGCACTTCAGCAACTGGAGGAAACAGCTCCTCAGGGATACACGACGACACTTCTACCTGTGCAAACAGCTGACGTGCTAGCAGCGGATATTCGAAGATTGGCACCTCCGCTTCCCCCGCCACCTTACGCAAGAACAACGCTTGATCGTCGCAGCCTTTTTCAAGCACGACAGGCAGCGCGGTTTCTCCGGGTTCGTAAAACAAGGCGACCGCATAGTGCGTCGGATTGACCACCAGGACAGACGATTGGCGCGTTCCATCTCCAGGCGGTGACGAAGCAACCTCTCGCGCAAAGCGACGTCTCTCCCGTTTGACTTCCGGATTGCCATCCGTATCTCTATGTTCGCGCCGTATTTCATCCTTGGACATGCGCATCTTCTTCATGTACTCGAAATACTGCAGTCCGTAATCGATGCCGCCAAACAGCAAGAACAACGCGCCTATCGCACCAAACAGAATAAGGAGCAGATGCGCGCCGGCGTCGGCCCCCTCCAACACTGCTCCGAACATGAGCCGCATGATGCTTTCGCTCGAGGCCACGATGACCCAAGATATGGTGGCACCCATGAGAATCAGCTGCAGCAACTGCTTGAGCAAATTGAACAGATTCCGCGTTGAAAATATGCGCTTGAAACCCTCGGCAGGATTGATGCGATCAAATTTAGGAATGATGGGTTCGATGGAGAATACGCCACGTACCTGGACGAATTCGGTCAGCACCGCAGCTGCAGCAGTGATCCCCGCGATAGGCAGCATCAGCATAACGAGCTCTACTCCTACCGCCGCCAATACATCCGGCCAAGCATTGGCCGCGCGATGCAGTATCCGGGGATCCCATGCGAGTTCGAACAGCCGCTGCATACGCTTCCACATCCACGGCAACATGCCGATCATCGTCCCAACAAGAACGATATAAGCGACCGCGTCAGTCACATCCCTGCTGTGAACAACTTCTCCCCGCTTGCGCGCATCGCGCAAGCGTTTCCGGGTAGGTTTTTCATTCTTCTCGCTCATCAGAGCCTCATACGCAAGAACGCCTGGCCGAAATCAAGCAGCTTGAGCAAGGGACCCTGAGGATCGCCGATAAAAACAAGCGTCATGGCCAGAAACAAGGTCGCCACGAGTGCTTTCAGAGGCATCGACAGAGAGTACGCGTTGAGCTGGGCAACACTCTTGTTGAGCAGTCCCAAGCCAAAATCCACCAACACAAGCATCGTCAGTACCGGCATGGCCAGACGCATTGACGAGATAAGAATATCGCCTCCCCAGCTGATGAACCTGGATCCCCCCTCAACCGCCAGCTCCGGAAAATAGGAAGCAACCGGCCAGATCACAAATGATCCGAACAGCGTCTTCAGGAGCAATAGAAATCCCCCAAAGGCCAGAAACAGCACCGCGCCGAATTGCCCCAGCAGGATTGAAAACGGGCCGCTTTCCTGGTTGATCACGGGGTTGAACATGAAGAGATTATTGTTGCCGACTACCGTGTCAAGCAACGAGCCGATACCTTCCACCACCCAGATGAAAATCGAGCAGACGAACCCAAGGCAAAAACCGATAAAGATTTCTTTCAGGACGATCACGATCCAGACAACAGGGCTGAATATGAGTTGCGGAGCCAGATCGTCATTCATGGGCAGCAGGAAAAGCGCGAAGCTCAGCGCCAGAGCCACCCGCGCCATTATGGGAATCGCACGGTTCGCAAGTAGAGGAACAACAGAAAATGCCGCCAGCAAGCGTGGCAAAGGGATGACGAGCGCGAATAGCAATGCGCTTACTTTGTCGAACAGGTCGGCATATCCCATCGCAGCAGCTTTATTGAAGTGTTGATTACAAACTCGATTGCTTCTTGCAAGCCATTCCTTGGGGCAATGATCCTTCAACAGGATTCAATAAACAATAGCGGTGAGTTTTGTTGAGAATTGCTCATTACTTCCTTACGTACAATCCTGTGCAGATATGCGTTCAGGATGCGGGGAAACCGGATCATTTGCCATGCAATGCCAAAAGGAAAATCAGATGGCTAAAGAATCGATTATCAGCATCGACATGGTGCGCATGCTTGCTCAAATCGGATTGCTTGCCGCTTGGGACGGCGACTGCAAATCGGCAGAAAGCATTTTCAGTGTGCTGCAAACGATCAAGCCTCAAGAGGCGAACATTCCCATCTGCCGGGCGATGGTCCTTGCCTGCAAGGAAAATTACGACGAAGCGCATGCGCTTCTTCAAGAAGTGCTCAAGGCACACCCTCACAACATTCACGCCAAATGCATGCTGGGCTACATCTTGTTCCTGATGGAAGGGAAAGGCTGGCAGGCTTTATTTGAAGAAGTCATTGCCGATGGGTCCGACCCTTCTTCAATCGAACTGGCAAACGAAATACTCGCAGATCATCGGGAAACGATCGCAGCGAAAACCACTTCCGCAGACGATCAGGTCCAACGGATTATTCCGTACGCCTGACCAGATTTCCGGGCTTAGGTCTTCCATCAAAATGGAGCGTCGTCAGGTGCACCGGAAGATATAAATTCGCGAAACTGAAATATCAGTTCAGGAAGCATCAGAAGGATGCCGATCAGCAGGATTACGCCAAACTCTATAGCGGTCATGTGACCGATACGATTGGTTGCCGAAGAAGTGGCCCAGATCAATGAGTCCAGGAAAATAACAACAATCCCGATAAGGCAGAATAATTTCTTCATCGCACAACGTAGTGATAAACCAAAGCATTGATTCTGTGCAGAAATATTTCGAACACTATCTCTCCTTTTCTGCAGCCTAGCAACACTTTCTCCTTCAAGCTGTCAGAGTTATCAGCCCCTTCCAGCCCCCTTTCAAAGAACAAGCGCCATCGAAAGCAATCGCCTTTCAATATTGCATCGAGGAATTTGGGGCATGAAGAGATCAAGCTTGCATGAGCGTCATGCTTGCCACTCTCAGCCGGACGCAAGCCGGCTCCCGTAACGGAGATCATCCAAGGTAATACCGACATAGCAGAGGTGAATCGGACCCATGATCTGCCTGCACGTCCAATATCGAGGAATAGGTTGAAGAAGGCCGCTACGGTCGGAAGCAGGAATTCATCACGCCGTACTGTCGCGAGCAAGACGACATGATTGAAAGGATGGTTCCGCTATTGAAGTCTCGCGCTTTCCATCCTATGCGTATCGCCAATCACCGGCGAGGCGCCGCATCGGCACATAGCATGCGGTCGAAGGGGCGACCCGAAGCAAACCACCGGAGGAACGATTGTGCGTGCGCCACGCCCAAGCCAAGCCATTGCTCGATGCGATGAAGCGATGGCTGCGCCAGACAGCACAAACGCTGTCGAGGAAATCCGACACAACAGCAGCAATCCTGTATGCACTCAACCCGGGACGCGCTGACGCGCTCTTGCCATAGTGGTGTCTCGACATCGACACATGACCGCAGAGCATTCGCTGCGCGGCGTGGCCCTGGGTCGCAAGACCTTCCGGCCTTCACCTCCTAGGCATACCTCCCGCATCACCGCCAATGGCGACTCTTGAAAGCCGCTTTAGCGATATCGATGCCCTTGGGTAGCCGCCTATCCCTTGGCTCTACAAACAAAAACCCGCGTTCGAATCACGCGGGCTTCGGCCTTCTCGGAATAGCCCTCCTGCGTCCGCACATCATCACCCTGTCATAAATCTTGTCTAGCATTCATCGCCGTAGCAAATTATCAACAGGAAACAAGAGAAGGCTGTCTTGAAATCGCAAGCGCATCTGGCAACACGCGGGTGACCTCGCGCGACAAATCACGCTGCGAATGTCGCGCCGCTGCGCTGCCACCCTTGGGTAGTCCCTGCATCGTCCTGTTCCCGGTTCCGCGCTCAACAACATCGCGTCATATCCAATTCGCGCTTCCTCACAAGGAGATCAGATCATGTTCATCGATTCCACATCGTCGTCAGTAGAAACCTCGCCTCCTCCTCCTCCTCCTCCTCCTCCTCCTCCTCCTCCTCCTCCGCCTCCGCCTCCGCCACCGCCGGAACCGGAGGTGAAAGTAGTCAAGGCACTGGAGCGGCGAACTGAACCCACTCTGCCGGAGAACGAGACGCTGCCGGAGAACGCGCCCCCGCCGGGAACCATCAACCTTGCGACAACAGATCCGAAGTTGGATCCAAACCTTGTGTTGGACGATGCCCTCCTTCTAAACACGAATCCGGCTACCTCCCCCATTACCCTAACGGAAACGAATCCCCTCGCTCTTACAACAGTCGCTCCACAAGCCTTGGTGACTGCCCCGGCCATCGATCCGCTCAGCCTGCAAACCGCTCCGGGTACGAATCTCTTCACTCTTGCGCAGACAGATCCAAACGCCTTGTTGACTGGCCCGGACATCGATCCGGCCCTGCTGCGTCAAGTTCCTCCGGGATGGACACCCTTAACACTTCCGCCGCTCTCCCCGCTGGCCGGGCTGCCGCCCCCCACTCCTCCCGGCCAAGAGCCGAAGCCGGTCAACTCGGATGTACAAGCATTCCTGGACTTCATCAATCAAGTCGACCCCAATACGAAAAAGTCAGTCGTAGAGAGTAGCTGGGAGAACGTGCTGAAACGCGCGAAGGAGCATTTGGACCAGCAGTTGGCAAACGGCGAAACGCCGGACCTGATCAGCCAATGGTTCCAGAACATGCTGGCAAAGAGCTTCGCCGAAGGCGGCATGGATCTCGGCCACCTTGGAACCATCCCCACGAATCCAATCGGCGGCATGCCGGGCACAAGCCAGATCTTCCCCAAGGGCGAAATCGATGCCAAGCTCCAAAAGCTGCTGACCGATCAGGGCTTGAAGGATTGGCTGCAGAACGAGTTTTCCTATGAGCTCAACCAGGCGATCGGCAAGAATGAGTACTGGAATAAGAAACTTACGCCCCTTCTCAATAAAGACGCCCTGCCTGACACCTTGGATGACTCCTTCATCGGCGTTCTCAAAAAATTGCAGATGGACAGGCTGAACGACCCCAAAGTCGTACAGTACCTGGCCTCCGCCACGCCTGAAGAGCGGCAAAAGTACTTGGCTGACCTGTTCGGTACCCTTGGTGAACTGGGAACGTCTCAGACGCAGATAAACCCCTCCTTAAACCAACTTATCACCAACCTGAATCAGGCCAACCCGTTCCTGAAGCTGCCCACGCCGGCCCTGGGCCCGGACGGCCGGCAGTTGACGACTTCGACCGGCGATAAACTGATAACCCCGGCCGGCAACCTCAACACCTACGTTGCGGTTGGCCCGGACGGCACCGTTCGCGTCGACGAGAATGGCAGGCCGTATGTCTATGACCAGAACGGGAATCAGGTTGTCGATGCCAACGGCAACCATGTCCTGTTCGACCCCATGTCCGGTGCTACCGTCCTCAAGGACGCTAATGGCAAGATCGTCACCGATAGCAATGGCAATACCATCGTCGTCGACAAGACCACCGGCAAGCCGTTGACCTCGAACGTGAACGGCAAAACCGTCAATATCGTTGTCGACCAGGACACCAAGTCCGTCATCGCTGTCGATGAAAACGGCGACATTGTCACCGACGACAAGCACGGTTATCCGATTGCCATCGACAAGAACACCGGCCAGCCGCTCAAGGATCCAAACGGCAACCAGGTGTTGATCCTGGACGACCCCAGTTTGAATGGCGCTCCGGTGGGCGTCATCATTGACGACAAGGGCAACTGGATCGTGACCGACCTCAACACCGGTCAACCGATGGTGGATCCGAGCACCCGTTCCGCCCTCCTCATCGATCCCGAAACCATGCAACCGGAAGTCCGGCCGATCGGCCCCGACGGCCAGCCGCTGGTTTCCCCCACCAATGGCAACAAGATCATCCTCGACGAAAACGGCAACAAGGTGGAGCTGGATCCGGACAGCCCCGTCACCCATCTGGTCGACGACACCGGCAACCGCGTCAAGACGGACAAGGGACATGAACTGATTGTCGACCCCGAGACTGGCCGCTTCGCCGCATGGGATCCCAAGACCGGCAAACCGGTAGACGACGGCAAGGGCAATGTTTTCTTGTATGACAAGACCGGCAAGCCCATCGTGGATCCCAAGACCAACCATAGGGTGGCGGAAGACCAGAACGGCAACCTGATCGAACTGGTCACGAATGGAGATGGCTCGACCTACGTGTACACGCTTCCCGACGGCACCACCCCTGTGTTCGACCCCAAAACCGGCACGGTGATGACCATCAAGAACGGCCCGACGGAGATGCCAGTCGGCCTCGCCCCCGGCTCCAACCATCTCGTCGCGACCGACCCGACCAGCGGACAGAGCTATCTGGTCAACCCCGACACCAGGGAAGTGTTCAAAACCAAGGACGGCCAACTCGTGGTCATGGACCCGACAACGAAGCAGCCCACGTTCAAGGATCCGACTGGCAAAACGCTCGTGTTTGATCCCGCAACCGGCGAATCGGTCGTCGATCCCGCCACTGGCAGTCCCATTCAAGTCATCAACGGCAAGACCTATTCCGTGGACCCCAATACGGGACAGATCATTGGCGAGGTCGACATGAAGACCCGCGGCGTCCAGCTCGTGGACGCCAACGGCAATCCGTTAGTCGACGCCAACGGTAATCGTATCCAGCGCAGCCTGGACACGGGCTACACGACCGCAGTCGGTGCCGACGGCAAGCCCGTGAAAGACGACAACGGCAACACCGTGCTGTACGACGCCACAGGCAAGCCCATGGTCAATCCGGCTACCGGCAACACTGTCGTGCTGCTGGGCGATACCCCTGTGCCGGTCGAAATCGGTCCCGACGGCAAACCGGTGGTCGATCCCAAATCGGGCGGGATTATCGTCATCGATCCCAAAACCGGCAAGCCGGTGGTGGACCCGGCCACCGGTAACCGCATTGTGGTGGATCCGAACACCGGCGCGTCCGTGGGAATCGATGCCGACGGCAACATCATCAAGGATGCGAACGGCTATGCGATCGTGCACAACAGCGAGACCGGTCAGGTGGTGCTTGCGCCCGATGGAAAAACACCCCTTGTGGTGGCGCCGGGCACCGGCATGCCGGTCTGGACCGACCCGACGACGAATATCGTCTGGGTGATGGATCCCAAGACGGGACAGCATGTGAAGGATCCCAAGTCCGGAGCCGCCATGATCATCGACCCGGCAACGGGCGTGCCGATCTTTGTCAAGGAAGATGCGCCTGGCACCTGGACCCTGATCGATCCCAACACGGGCAAGCAGAGGGTAACTGCCGAAGGCAACAAGGTATTCGTTGACCCCAAGACCGGCGCATTGGTCTACAAAAAGGCCGATGGCAGCCTCGCCAATCTCTACACGAACCAGGCGCCGGAGTTGATCAAGCCTGGCGACATGTTTGCGAACATCGACAAACTGTTCAGCTCAACCTCAACCGATAAAAAAATTGTGAGCGCAGTGCGTAACGCTGCACAGAGCATTTACTACGGCAAGGTCGTGTTTGACCCGGTATTTGCCAAGGGTTGGTTAAACACAAGCAAGTACTTTAATCACTTCATGAGCTTGGCGGGCATCGTAGCCACGGCGGTGTTCTACAGCACGGACGACTACCGGAAAAGATTGAACTCCGGCGATCCCAATGCGATAGCAGAATTTTTCATGAATGTGGGCAATGCGAGCAAATATGCCAACGCTTGGGCTGGCTCCGTCACCTTCACTCACATGAATATTTTGAAGAGTCAATGGACTAAAGTTCTTAAGGATTTTCCGGAGTTGGCCGCCAAGGGTCCCGAATTCTTTGCCACGCAATTTAAGCCGGGCTGGCATGCCGTAGCTGCACACTGGGGAAAATGGGTGGGCGGCATTGGCGGCGGGGTTGCGGGCTTCATGCAGATGTATTTTGCGATCAAAAACATAGCTGATTTCGAAGGGAACGACCCCGGCAAGGTTGCAGCGAATTTTATAAGCAACATGTTTTCGTTTGCCGGCGGGGTAGCGTTTGTCGGCATGGGTGGGGCCACCATCATGGGAGCTTCTGCCCTGACCGCTGCTTTTGGGGCGGCTGGATTCGGCTTGACTTTCATTGCCTTAATGATTGATCTCATTAAGGGCAATTCCCCCGGGGAAGAGTTCACCGCAGAAATGAACAAGCTATTCCAAGGCCAGTCCTGGGCTACTCCGGAACGCATTGAGCAGTTGAAAAAGTGGTTTGAAAGGATGGTGGCATCAGGCAACGTCACGCATAGGCATACCGGGCCACGACCACGCTAACTAAGGAGGAGATTTCTGAAGAGACGATCTGAATCAGGAATTTCATGTGTAAAAGGTCCGGTTCAACACGGTCCGGTAAGCCGGACCGTTTCGGATGCGGACGTATGGGACAGACGCCGGTTCATGGCACCATTCGTTCAAAGACAGATCTTCCAACGGCATTCAGCATGCAATCGCAGTGAGCTTTTTTGAGAACTCTCCGTTCCCCTTTACGTACAATCGGCATCAGTTACCCAATCGGAATGCGGCAAGATCGTACGCAGCAAAACTCCTCTCGCGTCTGACCATATGAGGTGGCCCAACCAGCGGTCAGATCACGCAATTCCTCCATGCCCTCTCGGCACATTCCGCATTGCCTGACCGGGCCTCGGCACGCCCTCCCGAGCGCTTATGAGGTCAGCCTAACAATTCCTGAACGATCGCTATTGAAGTCTCGCGCTTTCCGTCCTATGTGTTCAGTAGTCCTTTCATTCCGAGAAGAATGATCAGCCCAAGAGCAGGACAGATAAATGAATTCCAATTCGAGGAGCGCGCTTTTCACAGAAGAGCGCAACGACAAAGACGATGCTGGCACTGCCAAGTCGGAGACATATTTCATGCATCCACACCAATTACTCGTAACGCAAGCGCATCCGGCACAACGCCGACGACCTCGCGTGACAAATCGCGCCGCGAATGACGAGCCGGTGCGCCGGCACGCCTTGGGCTAACGCCCCTGCGCCGTCCTGTTCCCGGTTCCACGCTCAACAACGCGCCATATCCGATTCGCGCTTCCTCATCGTAAGCGGCATTTCTCAAGGAATGCCTTCTGCATCAGGAGCGAGCCGGCAGGCAGTAATTCGCCGTCGTCAGAAGTGCGAACCATCAATGTAGTTCCTATCTAAGAAAACCAATTTAAGGAGATCAGATCATGTCCGTTGAATCCTCATCCGAAGTAGAAGCATCTCCACCGCCTCCCCCGCCGCCGCCTCCCCCGCCGCCTCCGCCACCACCGGAACCGCCGGAACCGGAGGTGAAAGTAGTCAAGGCGCTAGAGCGGCGAACTGAACCCACTCTACCGGAGACTCCGCCAGAGAATCAAACTCCGCCGGAGAATCAAACTCCGCCGGAGAATCAGACCCCGCCGGAGAATCAGACCCCGCCGGGAACCATCAACCTTGCGGCAACAGATCCGAAGTTGGATCTACACCTCAATGTGGATCCAACAACGCCTTTGGGCACGACGCCGACGCCCCCTCCCGAAAACCCGCCGGGAATCACTACGACACTAGAGACAGTCACACCGACGCCAGGCATCCCCGCTGAAGGCGGGAATCCGCCTGCCCCCCCCTCTCTCAAAATAGTGAATCCAAACGACTTGTTGGATCCCAACCTTACAATCAATCCTGAGGCAACAAATCCAACGACTTCCCTCACAACCGTAACCAATCCCCTCACCCCTGGTGTGCTAAATCCGGGCGAAACGTTGGATCCAGGCCAGCAGATCGTCCCGCCAGGTATTAATCCGCCGCTCTCCCTCACAACCGTAACGAATCCACTCGACCTTGGGGTGGTCCCGGACGGACTGTTGGCAAATGTTCCGCTGATCCCGCCGGGTGGCCTGCCCGGCAATCTCGGCCTTCAACTCCCGCCAAATCTCACAATCTCGAATCTTCCTGGCGTGCTTCCTCCGGGTGATTTGGGCCTTACCGTGCCTCCGGGTACCAACCCCTTGGGTTTTAACCTGGCTCCGGGGGATCTGGGCCTTACCCTTCCGCCCGGCCTCCAGATCTTGGCTCCCACGACGCCGCCAACCTCGCCGCTCACCATTCCTCCCGGCTTGAACCCGCCGCCGGACCTGAACGACCCGCTTGTCCAAGAGGTCCTGAAAAAGCTCGGTCTCACAGACCCTAATACCCAGTCGTCCCGCTGGGCTGAAATCTGGGCGAAGATAGTTGAAAACGCGAACAAGCATGCAGAGGGTCAGGCACAACCGCCGGATGCGATCAGCCAGTGGGCTGCTCTCATGACGGCATTGGGCGCAGGCGCAGGCGGCCTCAATATGGGCCAAATCGGGAACATCACCCCGGAGATGTTCAATAAGCTTTTCCCCCCGGGTGAAGTCAATGCCTCGCTCGAAAAGCTGCTGACCGAAAATCCGGCTTTGAGGGATTGGTTGAATCAGCAGATGAGTAATGAGATCGACAATTTGATCAACGCAAATCCGGAAGTGAAGGAGCTGTTGACGAAAATGCAGGCTAACGGGTTTGGAGATGGCAAAACCCTTGTCAGCGTGCTCCAGCACCTGCAGGAGAACAGGCTGAAAGACCCGGCCGTTCAGCAAATGCTGGCCAACGCCACGCCCGAAGAGCGGGAAAAGATGCTGCAGACCCTGTTTGGTTCGCTAGGCAATCTGGGCGTACCTGAGTCGAAGACGAACCCCCTCCTTAACGAGCTGATCAACAACCTGAACAATATCAACCCGAACCTGAATCTCCCCACGCAGGTCTTGGGCCCGGACGGCCATCCGGTGAAAACTGCGGACGGGAATACATTGTTCAACCCGGCCGGCAACCCTAACGCCACTATTGCGGTTGGCCCGGATGGCAAAGTAATTACCGATGCCAACGGCAGGCCGTATCTCTATACCCCTGACGGCAAGCAGGTAACAGACAAACTCTGGGGCCATCCAGTGGTGTATGACCCGGATACCGGCAACTACATTGTCTATCCCTACAACGATACGGCCAATCCTCCCTATATCACTGATGCCAACGGCAATCACATTGTCGATCCGAATGGCAACCATGTCCTGTTCGACCCCAAGACAGGTACGGCCTACGTCAATAACGGCAACACGGGCAAGCCCCTCACGGATGCCGATGGCAATGTCATTGTTGTCGACCCGAAAACCGGCAACCCATTGACCACGACCGTCGACGGTAAAACCTACAATATCGTTGTCGATCCGGAAACCAATACCCCCACCGCCATCGGCCCCGACGGCAAGGTTCTCACCGACCCCAAGACCGGCAAGCCGTTTGCCATCAACCCCGCCACTGGCCAGCCGATGAAGGATAAATTCGGCAATCCGATCGTGGTCATTAATACGCCCAACGGACCGGCTGGCGCCACCGTTGACGCAAATGGCAACTGGATCGTGACCGACCTCAAGACGGGCAAACCGTTGGTGGATCCCAGTACCAAAACCGCCATGATCTACGATCCCGAGACCGAAACAGCGGAGCTTCGGCCGATCGGTGCGGACGGCAATCCGCTGGTTTCTCCCACCAATGGCAACAAGATCGTCGTCGATGCGAATGGCAACTGGGTGGAGGAAAATCCGGACGGCAAGTTTAGCCATCTAGTCGACCAGAAAGGCAATCGCGTCAAGAATGCCCAGGGACAAGAAATGATTGTCGATCCCGATACCGGTCGTATCGCGGCATTGGATCCCAAGACAGGGAAACCGGCGGCCGACGACAAGGGCAATGTGTTCTTGTATGACAAGAACGGCCAGCGCCTCGTCGATCCCAAGACCAACCATGCGATCGCGGAAGACAAGAACGGCAACATGATCTTGCTGGTCACAAATGCGAATGGCTCCACCTACGTGTACACGAATCCCGATGGCACCATCCCCTTGGTGGATCCCAAGACCAACTCGATCATGACCATCTCTCTCCCCAACGGCGAGATTGCAACCGTTTCCATCGAGCCCAACTCAGGCCTGGCTGTTGCGACCGACCCGTTGACCGGATTAAGACATCTGATCGACCCTAATACCGGGAAACCCGTCACAACCCCAACTGGCGGACCAATAGTCTTTCACGGAAGCTCGGGACAGTGGGTAGCTGCAAATCCCAGCAATCCCGGTGCTCCGCCGACCTTCCTCCGGGGGCCGACTGGCAACTTGATCGTAATTGATCCCAAAACCGGATTGCCAATGCTCGATCCTGCCACGGGCACGCCCCTTGAAATCATCAATAACAAAGTCTATGCCGTTGACCCCGTGACCGGGGATGTTATTGGCGAGGTAGACACGAAGTCCGGCGGCATCCAGCTTGTGGGCCCCGACGGCAAACCGTTGCTCGACGCAAATGGCAATCGAATCCAGCGCAACCTGGACACGGGCTACACGTTCGCCGTCGATGAAGATGGCGAGCCAGTGAAGGATAAAAACGGCAACGTCACACTGTACGGTCCGACAGGCAAGCCCCTGACCAATCCGGACACCGGCAACCCGATCGTGCTGCTGGGCGACACCCCTGTGCCGGTCGAAATCGGTCCCAATGGCAAGCCGGTGACCGATCCAAAGTCGGGGGGAATTTTCGTCATCGATCCGAAAACCGGCAAGCGCCTGGTGGATCCGGCCACGGGTAACTCGATTGTGGTGGATCCGAATAGCGGTGCCTCCGTGGCAGTCGGTCCTGACGGCAAGATCCTCACGGACAAGAACGGTAATCCACTCGTGTACAACAGTCAGACCGGCAAACCAGTGCTTGGGCCGGATGGCACTCCCGTCGTCGTGTCGCCCACCGGCACGCCTACCTGGACCGACCCGAAGACCAACATCACCTATGTGATCGATCCTCTGACCGGACAGCAAGTGGTGGATCCCAAGACCGGCGGCAACATTGTCCTTGACCCGACAACGGGCTCTCCGATCTTGGTCAAATTCAATCCAGCGACCCAGAGCTGGGATGTGATCGATCCAGAGACGGGCCAGACGAAGACGACGATCACTGGCAAGACGCTGCATATTGACCCCACGACTGGGGCAATCGTCTACAAAGATGCCAATGGCAAGGTGATCGATCTCTTCACGGGCAAGCCGCCGGTGCTTACCGACATCAACACAACCCTTAAAGAGCTCATGGCCAATACGACAAGGGATAAGCAATTTGTGGCGATGTTGCGGAACCTTACGCTGAGTCTCTACTTCGGCAGGGTCTCGCTTGACTCAGCATTTGCCAAGGGGTGGTTAAACACAAGCAAGTACTTCAATACCTTCATGAGTGTGACGGGTATTGTGGCGACGGCCGCGTTCTGGAGCACAGACTACTACCAGAAAAAATTGGCATCCGGCGATCCTGATGCATATGTGGAATTGATCATGAACATATTCCAATCGACCAAGTATGCCGGTGTGTGGGCTCAGGCAGGGACTTTCACCCACTTGAAATTTTTGAGGGACGGATGGGCGGCCAGGACTCTATTGGGCAGGTCAGATTGGGCACTAAATCCAGCCAATCTCGGAACCGTAAACAAACTGCTTGCGCCTTCATGGCATAAGTTTGTTCTCAATGTCGGCAGATGGCTCGGTGGTCTTACCGGCGCGGCTGGGGGCGGCCTGCAAATCTATCTCGCAATCAAGACCCTGTTAAGCGGCGACGGCAAGTTAGGGTCTAACATAGCCGCCACGTTAAATATCCTGAGCGGCGCATTCTTTATAGGTATGGGCGCAGCCACCATCGGGGCAGGTTTTGGATCGAACCTGGCGCTCCAGGCAATGTGGAGAACCCTCATCCCCATGACCGGGACAGCGGCATTCGGCTTGGCTTTCCTTGCGCTGGCAATTGAGGTCATTGTCAATGATGCAAACAGGAACCCAGGGGAAGAGATGATGGCCCCCTTCGATCAGAAGTTTGGTACCTTTGAGTGGTATCAAAAATCCCGCGAGCAATTGAAACAACTTCTCATGAAGATGAACGAGGAATTCAAAAGACGGCATCCGCCTGGGGGCTACGGAGGAAAACCTATCTTGCCGGGTAACGGGGGTGGCTGAATTTTTGTGTGCAATGCGCTTCGTCAGCGCTGTCGCCCCGACAAAGACCATCGTTCATCGACGGTCTTTGTCGGGATTATTCTGCCTACCCAGTGGATCATGCCGCTTGCGGTACCCAGTGGGTAGCCCCCTGCGAAAGAGTTCGCAATTGAAATGTCCAGCCTATTCGCAGGCCAGTCCTGGTTTACGGTGGAAGCCGCCGCTCAGCTGAGAAATTGGTTTGCAAGATTGCAAGCGGACAAGGCGAATAAGCGTGATCGTCCACCCATTGGACGCGAACGCTGAAAGGAAATGATCTGAATTTCAGATGCAAGAGATCCAGTTTCGATACGGTTCCGGCAAGCCGGACCGTGTCGGATGCGGGCGTGCCTAGCCAGATTTTTTCCCATTTCCCCTTCCCGCAGCGCCACATCCCTTGGAAGCAGGTGAATCTCCATGCCGCACCTGCCGATCAGAAGCGTGAACGTCTCAGAAATTTCTCAACTATTCTGTAACCAACTCACAAGTACAGCTGATGAATTTTGAGAAATCCCCGTATGCACATTGCTACAATGCACCTAGATATTGCCGCAGCGCATCTTTCAACCGCAGTAGCAATGCGTAAACGCATACTGTCTCTAATTCGGGGAAACTATGAATAACGATCTCCAACTCTACCGAGATCTGCTCGGAGAAATTCTGACCCTGGTAAACGGCCAGATCGTGTTCACCGACATCCACATCGAGCAGGATGCTCCCATGATGCTCAAAACCCCCCGGGGCTGGGAGCAAATCAGCAGCGAGCCTGTGCTGGAAGAGGATATGCGTCCCCTTCTCAAGGCAATCGACGAGGACTGGGAAGACAAGATCATCGAAGGCGCGATCGACCGTCCTTTCGTGCTGACGCAATGCCGCCTGCGCTGCAATGTGTATCGGCTGTCATGCGGCGACAAGGTAGCGATCTCTATCAGGCGCCTGGCGCTGCACCCGCTTCCCCTCGAGCGGATCGGCCTGCCTTCCTATGTGAAAACCATGCTGGAAGCCTCTAAGGGCATCATTCTGGTGACCGGCGCGACGGGTTCAGGTAAAACGACGACGAGTGCATCGATGCTTGATTACATCAATGCCACGCGCAGCGCCCACATCGTCACGATCGAGGAGCCGATCGAATATCAGATCGATCGCAAGCAAGCGATCATTTCGCAGAAAGAAGTCCCGACGGATACACCCAGTTTTTCATCCGGTCTCAAGGACGCGATGCGGCAAAAACCGGATGTGCTGATGGTCGGTGAAGTGAGGGATTTCGATACGGCGGACACCCTCTTGCACGCCGGCGAGTCGGGACATCTTGTCATTGCAACGATGCACACCAACAGTGCCGCCGGTGCGATTTCCAAGCTGCTGGCGTTCTTCCCTTCCGAACACCGGGATCAACGTGCGATCGGATTGGCCAATTCGCTGATCGGGGTCATCTGCCAAAGTCTTGTTCCTACTGAAAGCGGTGACTCTTTTGCGCTGGCCAGCGAGCTATTGTTCAACAACAACCAGCAAGTGTCGGCCTACATCTCCGATCCGGGAAAACTGCACATGGTGTCCGACTTCATGAAACGCAAAGCCGACAACATGTCTCGCACCCTGAACGAGGATCTCGCACAACTCGTCAACAAAAAGGTCGTCAGCAGCAAGGATGCCATGCGTTGCGCTTATAACCGGGTCGAGTTGCATGAAATGATCAACAGGCAGCGATAGCAGCTGCTCGCCTTTTCTATTTTCTGACTCCTGGTTGCGCCCGGACGGTTTGCTTCGCCTCGTCCTGACTTTGATTACGTGACCGCAGCCGGGCACCGCTTTGCCCTCGGCTTCATCCGACATATTGCCGCCTCACCTTTCCAGCCCCGGGCCTAGTAGATCGTCACACTTCGATTTTCTGGTGGCGCTTAACTGCGAGGTCATATCTTGAAATTTCAGATCCCTGTCCCCCGTCGTTCCCGCGGAGGCGGGAACCCATAGGCCGGTTGATGGAACAAACTCACTATGGGTTCCCGCCTCCGCGGGAACGACGGGGAGACATTGTTCGCGTACTACTGTATCAGCCCGCACGCAAGCGTAATCCGAGAATCAAAGTGTGACGATCTACTAGTGGTCCGACGCGCTTTGATTTTCGGATTGCCAAGATCCGCGGGCACATGAGCTTCAATGCGAATTGACCTTTCCCCGTCATCCCGGCGAAGGCCGGGATCTAGTAGATCATCCAGATGAATTTAATGGATAAATCCGGCGCATTTTCTGACGCGCGTCGGGGGTGGTAAAAGGCCAGTCGATCGTCGCCCTGGCTTGGTTGCGTTTTCTTTCATAGACCGCAATCTCCTTCTTGAGCCTGGATGCGTCTGCGATGCGGCGCTCCAGGCATACCTTGCTTAATGCGGCCAATTCGATTTC
>Ga0196972_1000077_pt1 | contig 78392 bp, 80 predicted proteins | sample S1v_2013CmetaG_FD_148618 | JGI IMG/M metagenome (GOLD analysis project Ga0196972, IMG submission 148618) | Soil microbial communities from Anza Borrego desert, Southern California, United States - S1+v_20-13C | ecosystem: Environmental > Terrestrial > Soil > Desert | place: USA: California...
GCGGGCTTCACCTCTGCTTTGCTCAACCGCGCCACGGAGGTTCACGCTCGATCACCCCGTTCTCGCATCGATCTCGAACAGCGGCCGACTGCTCTCCTTGCTGAACGGTGCAAGCAGTATCGCACGGTTTTCCTGCAGGCGGATAAGTTTCGTGTGCGGGTGAGCGATTTCAGGAGGTTAGTGCGGAAAGAGCGGGGATAGAGCGCCGCTCTATCCCCGCTCCGCGTGCGCTTGCGGAGCGCATCCGCAAGCGTTGAGTGTCAGGCCGCTTCGAGCAGTTGCAGAGCGCCGCGGTCGCGCACGACGACGTGGCGTGAGCTGGGGAGGGCGATGGCGCAGTCGCGCTCCATCTGCGTGAATGCGCGCGACACCGTCTCGATGGTGAGCGCCAGGTAGTCGGCGATGTCGGCGCGCGACATCGGCAGGTCGATCTCGCGCTCGGCGGTGACCCGCTCGGAGAGTTGCAGCAGGAAGGCGGCGACGCGCTCACCAGCGCCCTTGCGGCCGAGAACAAGCGCGTGCTCCTGAGCGTTCTGCAGCTCCCGGCGCATGAGGCCGAGCAGCGCATTGGCCGCCGCCGTGTCCTGCGCGGCCGCGGTATCGATCAAGGAGCGGCGGATGAGCGCGACCTCTGCGTCGCAGACGGCTTCGGCCGAGAGGCTGTGAAGAGCGCCCGGCTCCAGGCCGAACACGTCGCCCGGCAGATGGAAGCTGAGGATCTGGCGCCGGCCGTCGCTGGAGAAGCGAATGGTGCGCACCGCGCCGGTCACCACGCGGTACACGTAGTCCGCCGCCTCGCCTTCGCCGAAGATCTCCTCGTTGCGCTTGAAGCGCATCCGCGTGCCTTGCAGCACCAGGCCCGGTCCAAGCGGGATGGCGTCCGACACGTGGCGGGCCGGGCCGCCGGAGATTTCCATTCCAAGCTCGCGCATGATCGCTCCCTGTCGAAGCGGGGATACGCGGATGCGCGGGGCGGAGAAATTCGGGTCGATTGCTTAAGGGATGGCCCCTAGTCCGAAAGTCATAATCGGGCCGAATGGTCGCCTTGGGCCTGCGGGGCGGCGCCGCTATAGAGGCTCATGCCTGCGACAAACCTCGCTTCCCGCCTGAGCGCGGCATTGGCGGCTCGCCCGCGCGCGAGCGCTTATGCGGGCGCGGCGGCCGCGTGCCTGCTGGCGGCGCTCATTGCGGTTTTGGTGCGGGCGTTCGCGCCCGGCACGCCGGTGCTGCTGTGGTTCGCCCCTGTCGTGTGCGGCGCGGCGGTGCTGGGCGGGCTGGGGCCAGCGATGGCGGCGACCGTTCTCTCGATCGTCGCTGCGCTCATCATCGCGCCCGCCGCGGGCTCCTCGGTCTATGTGTTCGCGGCGATGGGCGTGATCGTCGCTTTCGCCGGCGATTGGCTCTATCGGCGCAGGCTTCAGGGCGATCGCGCGTCGCGCGCACTGGCGGAGCGCGAAGCGCACCTCCGCTCGATCTACGATTCGGCGCCCGACGCGCTGATCGTGATCGACGAGAGCGGGATCATGCAGTCCTACTCGGCCGCGGCCGAACGCATGTTCGGGTGGTCGGCGTCCGAAGTGCTCGGGCGCAACGTGAAGATGCTGATGCCGGAGCCGTACCGCGAGCAGCATGACGGCTACCTCGATCGCTATCTCACCACCGGCGAGCGGCGCATCATCGGTATCGGCCGCATCGTCGTCGGCGAGCGCAAGGACGGTTCGACGTTCCCGATGGAGCTCGCTGTCGGCGAGCTGCGTTCGGAACGTGGGCGGGTGTTCACCGGCTTCGTGCGCGATCTGACCGAGCGGCAGGCGACGGAGACGCGGCTGCAGGAGTTGCAGGGCGAACTCGTGCATATGTCGCGGCTGAGCGCGATGGGGGAAATGGCCTCCGCCTTGGCGCACGAACTCAACCAGCCGCTGAGCGCCATCGCCAACTACTTGAGCGGCGCCAAGCGGCTGCTGGAGCGCGCCGGAATCGAGGAGCCGCGCGCGCGCGAGGCGCTCGAAAAGGCGACCGATCAGGCCCTGCGGGCCGGTGAAATCATCCGCCGTCTGCGCGACTTCCTGGCGCGCGGCGAGGGCGAACGGCGCGTCGAGCAGCTGCCGAAGCTGGTTCAGGAGGCCTGCGCGCTCGCGCTCGTCGGCGCCAAGGAGCACAGCGTGCGCGTGCAGTATGATCTGGCGCGCGAGGCGGGCGCCGTGCTGGTTGATCGCGTGCAGATTCAGCAGGTGATCCTCAATCTGGTGCGCAACGCCATCGATGCGATGGCCGAGCACCCGCGCCGCGATCTCCTGATCCGGACCGAGGTCGTGGAGGACGGCATGGCGATGGTCAGCGTCGCCGACACTGGGCCGGGCGTCGACGAAAGCGCGGCCGCGCGCCTGTTCCAGCCGTTCGTGACGACGAAGCCGAGCGGCATGGGCGTGGGGCTCTCGATTTCCCGCACCATCGTCGAGGCGCATGGCGGCCACATCTGGACGGAACCCAATCCAGGCGGCGGCGCTATCTTCCGTTTCACGCTGCGGCTGGCCCAACAGACGGCGCTGGAGACACAGGATGAGTGAGCAAGTGGTGCATATTGTCGACGACGATGCGCCGATGCGGGACTCTGTGGCGTTCCTGCTCGCGGCGGAGGACATCGAGTCCCGCAGCTATGAGAGCGCGCGCGCGCTATTGGACCGACGCGAGCAGCTGGAGCCCGGCTGTATCGTCACCGACATCCGCATGCCGGAGATGAACGGCCTCGAATTGGTGCAGGAGCTGAAGCGCCTCGCCGTGCCGCACCCGGTGATCGTGCTCACCGGCCACGCCGACGTCTCGCTGGCGGTGCAGGCGATGAAGGCGGGTGTGGTGGACTTCCTCGAAAAGCCGTTCGAGGACGAGGCGCTGCTGCGGGCGGTGCGCTCGGCGCTCACGCGCGGCGAGGGCGAGATCAGCCGGCACAAGGAGCGGGCGGAGATCGCCGAGCGCGCCGCGCAGCTGACGGCGCGGGAGCGGGAGGTGTTCGACGCCATCGTCGGGGGCGAGTCCAACAAGGCGGCCGCGCTCAAACTGGGCATCAGCCCGCGTACGGTAGAAATCTATCGCGCCAACGTGATGACCAAGATGCAGGCCGAGAGCCTATCAGAACTGGTCCGCATGGCGCTGCAGCTGGATCGGCCGGTTTCGGATTGAGCCAAGTCAACACGGCCCCGGTGGGTTGGCGCAAGGTCAGCGCCGTCTTGGATCCAACCTGCCGCCCCCCCGCCACAGTGGCGCTCGTCGACGACGACCCCGCAGTCCGTCATGCGCTGAGCTTCGCCTTCGAGACCGTCGGCATCGCCGTGGACGCGTTCTCGGATGCGGAGGCGGCGCTGCGCTGCCGCGACCGCGGCGAGTGGCGATGCCTGGTGCTCGATCAGAAGCTGCCCGGCATGAGCGGCCTCGAACTGCTGACGCAGCTTCGGGCCGAGGGCGTAACGGCGCCGACGATCCTGATCACCACCCATCCGTCGCGCGAGACCAAGGCGCGCGCGCTCGCCGCGGGCGTGGAGATCGTCGAGAAGCCGTTGTTGGATAACGAGCTCTCCAAGAAGGTTCGCGCCTTCGTCGCCGATCCGGCGCACTGACCTATCTGGCGCTGGCCGTCACTCCGCGGCGACGGCGCTGGCGTCGCGCGGGGGCGTCCAGCCGGCGAGCAGACGCCGCTGCGCGCTGCGGCTGCGATAGAGAAAATCGGCGGGGAGGCCCAAGCGGAGGCATGCTTGCGAGGGCGGCGCGCTGGGAATGGGAATGCGTTCGGCGAGCGCGCCGAGCCCGCGCAGCGCGTGCGCGGCGAACGGGGAAAGATCGTAGTCCGGCCCAAGCTCCAGCCGCGTCCGCACCGATGGCGGCAGGAGCGATACGGACGCTTGCGCCAGCGCGCGGCGCAGGCTTTTCGGCAAACCGATCGCGCCGGGGCTGCTTTGGAAGATATCGAGGAATTCGCCGACGATGGGGTGCGGCTCGAAACGCGGCGCGAGGCGCTCCAGCATCGCCATGAAGTCCGCGTCGGAATGCAACAGCGTCTGCACGCCATAAAGGCGCGCCACCGGCGCCTGTTCGGCATAGCAACGGCGCTTCTCTTCTTCGGTGAGCTTGGCGACGAAGCGATCGTAGGCGGTGAGGAAGCCCCAGCCGGCGGTCGCGCTCACCCAATCCAGCAGCTCGACGTCGAGCGCCTTGTAGGCTTCGCCGCTCGGCGTCTCGCCTTGCACGCGCGCGTGCATGTTGGTCACGCCTTGGATCACGCGGCGGGCGGCGGCTTGCGGCCCGTAGACGCCGACCATCGCCGCCATGCCGGTGCGCTGGGAGCGGCCGATCGGGTCTTGCTTGTAGGTCGAGTGGTCCCAGACGCCGGAGCGGATGCGCGCGTCGGCGAATTCCAGCAGCACGGCGGCGACGCCGCCGATGCCGAGCGCGACCGGATTCTTGAAGACGCGCCAGGAGATGGAGTCCGGGCCGCAGAAAGCGGGGGCGCCCGGCGGATCCGCGAAGTCCACCTTCCAGCCCAGATAGGAGTCGATCTTCTGCATCGGTTGGCGCATTCGGTCAGGCCACGTGTCCAACTGAAGATAACGCAGGACGGCCGGGCGCCCACAAGTTCGCGGCGCCTGTCGCCATCGTCGGATGCGCGGGTGGCGGCGTATCGCAGCGGCGCGCGGCCAAGGCTTAGACCGGAAGCGCAAGCGTGTTCTTCACTTCCTCCAGCACGGCGTAGGTCCGCGTCTCGCGCACGCCCGGCATCTTGACCAGGACTTCGCCGAGGAAGTTGCGATAGGCGGCCATGTCGCGCACGCGCGCCTTGATCAGATAGTCGAAGCCGCCGGCGACCATGTGGCATTCGAGAATGTCGGGCTGGGTGCGGACGGCGGCGGCGAATTCGTCGAATATGTCGCTTGTGGTGCGGTCGAGCAGCACCTCGATGAAGATCATCAGCGCGCGGTCGAGCTTGGCCGGATCGAGCAGCGCCATCGTGCCGAGGATGTAGCCGTTGGCGCGGAGCCGCTTGACCCGGTCGAAGCAGGCGGCGGGCGAGATGTTGCAGGCTTCGGCCAGCGCCTGGTTGGTCATGCGCCCGTCCTGCTGCAGCGCCCGGAGGATGCGTTTGTCGGTTTCGTCCAGCATGAAGAATCTTCGGGGATGAATGCGGTGCGGCGAAGATAATTCGAGCGGCGCCGCTGAGAAAGCAAGCACATTTGCTGCGCGCGCTGGTATTGGCGGGGAGATATTCGGCAGGACAATGTATGTCAGGACGGGAAGCTGGGCAGGCGACGCGTGAGCGCATGGCGGCGCTCCATCGGGCGCCGGAGCCCGAGGTCCTGGCGGGATTGCTGCCGGATGCGCGGCTGGCGCCGGACGCGCGAGAGCGGGTGCTGGAGAGGGCTCGCGGCCTGCTGGCGGACGTGCGGCGCGCGCATGCCTCGGGCTGGATCAACCGCTTCCTGCACGAATACCGGCTGAACAGCGAAGAGGGCGTGGCGCTGCTGGCGTTGGCGGAGGCGTTCTTGCGCGTGCCGGACGCGGAGACGGGCGATGCGCTGATCCGCGACAAGCTCGGCGGCGCCGATTGGTCGGCGCACACCTGGAAGTCCGACTCGCTGCTGGTGAACTCGGCGACGTTCGGACTGGTGCTGGCGCGGGCGATGGTGGGCGAAGGCGCCGAAACCTCGCCGGTGAGGAAGCTGCTGGCGCGCGCCGGCGAGCCGTTCATCCGCACCGCCGTCGGCGGGGCGATGCGCATCATGGGCGAGACTTTCGTCATGGGCCGCACCATCGAGGAAGCGCTGCAGCGGGCGGCGCGCGATGAGTATCGCGGCTTCACCGCGAGCTTCGACATGCTCGGCGAAGCGGCGCGCACGCGCGCCGACGCGGAGCGTTATTTCAACGCCTATGATGAAGCGATCGAAGCGGTGGCGGCCTCGCCGCTTAATCGCGATCACACGATTTCGGTGAAGCTGTCGGCGCTTCATCCGCGCTACGAAACGGCGCAAGCCGAGACGTGCGTGCCGGAGCTGATCGAGATGAGCCGGGCGCTGGCGCGCAAGGCGGCGCGGCTCGGCGTCGGGCTCGCGATCGACGCGGAGGAGGCCGACCGCTTGATGATGTCGCTCGACATTATCGAAGGGATCGCCCGCGATCCCGCCCTCAGCGGCTGGGACGGGCTGGGCTTTGCGGCGCAGGCGTACGGCAAACGCGCGCGGCCGCTGATCGCGTGGGCCGAAGCCCTTGGCGGTGCGACCAAGCGGCGGCTGATGGTGCGCCTGGTGAAGGGGGCCTACTGGGATAGCGAGATCAAGCGGGCGCAGGTCGAAGGCCTGAGCGACTATCCGCTGTTCACGCGCAAGGCGGCGACGGATGTCTCCTACCTCGCTTGCGCGCGCGACATGCTGGCGAGCCCGCACATCTTCCCGGCGTTCGCGGGTCACAACGCGCTCTCCGTCGCGACGATCCTGGAGTTTGCCGGCGGGCGGCGCGATTTCGAGTTTCAGCGCCTGCACGGCATGGGCGAAGGCCTGCACGAGCGCCTCGTGCGCGAGGAGGGCTACGCCTGCCGCACTTACGCGCCGGTCGGCGGCCACCGCGATTTGCTCGCTTATCTGGTTCGGCGCTTGCTCGAGAACGGCGCCAACAGTTCGTTCGTTCACCAACTCGCCGATCCCGGCGTCACGGAAGACATGCTGCTCGAGGATCCGGCCGAGCGCATCGCAGAGGTCAACGCCATGCCCCATCCCTCAATTCCGCTGCCGCGCGACATTTTTGGCGACCGCGCCAACTCGGAGGGACTCGATTTGAACGACGCGCGTGTGCTGAGCGAGATTGCCAAGGCGATCGATGCCTATGCGGCAGACTTCATCGCCGCTCCGTTGGTTGCGGGCGAGGCCGTTGCGGGCGAAGCGGCGCCGGTGCGCAGTCCGGCCGATCGAGATCGCCGCGTGGGCGGCGTCATCAATGCCCGCGCGGCGGACGTGACGCGCGCAATCGACAGCGCCGCGGCAGCTGCGATCGGGTGGGATGCGCGGCCGGTGGAGGAGCGCGCAGCCTGTTTGGAACGGCTGGCCGATCTGCTCGAAGCGCACCGCAGCGAGCTTATGGCGCTCGCCGTGCGCGAGGCCGGCAAGACCATTCCCGACGCTTTGGGCGAAGTGCGCGAGGCGGTGGATTTCTGCCGCTATTACGCCGCCTGCGCGCGCCGCGAATTCGCGCCGCAGACTCTGCCGGGGCCGACGGGCGAGCTCAACGAATTGCGGCTCGCCGGGCGCGGCGTGTTCGCGTGCATCGCGCCCTGGAATTTCCCGCTGGCGATCTTCCTGGGCCAAGTCACGGCCGCGCTCGTCGCCGGCAACACCGTGATCGCCAAGCCCGCGCCGCAGACGCCGATGATCGCCTACCGCGCGGTGCAGCTGGCGCATCAAGCCGGCATTCCCGCCGACGTGCTGCATTTTCTGCCGGGCGGGCCCGACGTCGGCAGCGCCATCACAGCCGATCCGCGCATCGCCGGGGTTGCGTTCACCGGCTCGACGCGCACCGCGCGCGCCATTGCCGCGGCGCTGCTCGAAGACGAGCGCCGGCCGATCGTGCCGCTGATCGCCGAGACCGGCGGCCTCAATGCGATGATCGTCGATTCAACCGCCTTGCCCGAGCAGGTGGTGATGGACGTCGTCACCTCCGCTTTCCGCTCCGCCGGCCAGCGCTGTTCGGCGCTGCGGCTCCTGCTGCTGCAGGAGGATGTCGCCGAGCGCATGCTCGAGATGCTGAAGGGCGCGATGGATGCGCTGGCGATCGGCGATCCGGCCGATCCGCGCACCGATGTGGGCCCGGTGATCGACGAGGCGGCGCGCGAGAAGCTCGAAGCTTATCGCCAAGCGATGAAGGCGCGCTGGCTTCACGCGCTCGATGCGCCGGCGAAGGGCCTCTTCGTGCCGCCCACTCTGATCAAGCTCGACGCGATCGAGGAGCTGCGGCAGGAATGGTTCGGGCCGATCCTGCACGTCGCCACCTGGAAGGCGGGCGCGCTGGAAGAGACGGTCGACCGCATCAATGCGAGCGGGTTCGGCCTCACCATGGGGTTGCACAGCCGCATCGCTGAAGCCGCTGATCGCGTGCGCGCGCGGGCGCGTGTCGGCAATCTCTACGTCAACCGTTCGATGATCGGCGCCGTCGTCGGCAGCCAGCCGTTCGGCGGCGAAGGCCTTTCCGGAACCGGGCCCAAGGCCGGCGGGCCGCGCTATGTCGCGCGCTTCGCGACCGAGCGCACGCTCTCGATCGATACGACCTCGGCTGGCGGCAATGCGAGCCTCTTGTCGCTGACAGAGAACGGGATCTGACTAACGCACCACGCGCGAAATCGGACGTATATCCGGCGGCGTTCAGTTTCGATTCGGAAGCACATCTCTCGTCATTCCGGGGCAATGCGCAGCATTGAACCCGGAAACCAGGGGCCAACAGCTCTGTCAGCCCCTGGGTTCCGGGTTCTCGCTGACGCGAGCCCCGGAAGGACGAATTTTGTGCGCGGCGGCTTTAGCCGCGCTCGCCTGTGCCATGCGCCTGTTTGCGGGCGACGCTGTTGTGCATGCCATAGAGCAGATATAGCGCAAGCCCGACGCCGTGGGCGATGAGGAAGTAGATCTGCGTCGTCTGCGGCAGATTGTAGAACAGATAGGCGCAGCCGAAAATCGCGATGAGCCCCACCGGCCAAGCCAGCGGCGTGCGGAATTTGCGCGGCGCGTCAGGCGCGCGCACGCGCATGATCAGCATGCAGAGCGCCACCGCCATGAAGGCGGCGAGCGTGCCCGCGTTGGCGAGCGCGGCGAGGTCGGCGAGCGGCACAACGCCCGCGAGCGCGGCGACGACGATGGTGGTGAACAGCGTGATCCGCACCGGCGTGCCGCGGCTCGAGACGCGCGCCAGCCCGCGCGGAAGCAATCCGTCGCGCGCCATCACGAAGAAAATGCGGCTTTGACCGTAGAAGAAAGCGAGGATCACCGTCGGCAACGCGATCACCGCGGAGGCGGCGAGGATGGCGGCGGCGTCGGCTTGGCCGATTTCGCGCAGGATCAGCGCCAGCGGTTCGGGGCTGTTCGCGAACTGGCCGTACGCAAGCGCGCCGATCGCGGCGCCCGCGACAGCCATGTAAATCAGCACGCAAAGCAGCATCGAGCCGACTATGCCGATGGCGAGATCGCGGCCGGGATTCTTGGTTTCCTCCGCGGCGGTTGCGATCGCGTCAAAACCGTAGAAGGCGAAGAAGATGATGGCGGCGGCGGCCATGACGCCGACTTCGGCGCCAGGCTCGCCGCTCTTGCCGAAACCGAACGGCATGAAGGGCTCGAAATTGCGCGCGTCGAAATAGGGCAGCGTCACCGCCACGAACAGCGCCAGGGCGGCGATCTTCACCACCACAAGCAAAGCGTTCACCGTGGCGCTTTCGCGCGTGCCCAACATGAGCATGCCGGCCACGACGGCGATAATGAAGATCGCCGGCAGATTGACGACGCCGCCCAGTTCCGGCCCCTGCACCAGAGCGGCGGGCAGCGCCCAGCCTATGCTCTCCATGAAGCCGGCGGCGTAGCCGGACCAGCCGACAGCGACCGCGCTCACCACCAGCGAATATTCGAGGATGAGACTCCAGCCGATCACCCAGGCGAGCAGCTCGCCGACAACCACGTAGCTATAAGTGTAGGCGCTGCCCGACGCCGGCATCATGGTCGCCATCTCGGCGTAGGCGAGCGCCGCCGCGGCGCAGATGAAACCGGCGATGGCGAAGGAGAGGATGACGGCCGGACCGGCTTTCGCGGCGCCGACCCCGGTCAGGGTGAGAATGCCGGTGCCGACGATCGCGCCGACGCCGAGAGCCATGAGATGCGGCCACGACAGCGTCGGCTTCAGCCGATGCTCGGGCGCGATCTCGTCGCCGACCGCCAACGCCTTGCGCGGATTCCACATCGCCCGTCCCCCCTTGTTGTCGTTGCGCTAGCAGGATTGGCGGAGCTTTGCCACGCTCAAGTGATAAGCTGGGGCTCTCTTGCCATCGATCATCGTCCCTGCTTCAGATCGCGCATGAGCATGCCGACACCCAGATTCGCGCCCCTGTTTGCAGTCGCCCTCGCCGTGGCCGGCTTCGCGGCGGCGTCGGGTGGGGCGCTCGCCCAGGAGCAGCAGAGCGCTGCGCAGCAGACCGCCGATGAACAGCTCCGTGCGCTCTACGAAGCCGACTGGGCCTGGTCGCTGCGTGAGTACGAGCAGCAGGACGACGGCGAAGGCGGCCTCGAGCCGACCGGCCGCTTGCCGCGCGTCGATGCGGAAAGTCAGCGCCGGCGGCTCGCCCACGCGCGCGAGACGCTGGCTGCGCTCGATCGCATTCCCGCCGACGCGCTGTCGGATGCGGAGCGGGTCAACGCGGCGGTGTTTCGCACCAATCTGGAGCACGCGCTGATCGACGGACGCTTTCGCGACTGGGAGATGCCGGTCAACAGCGACTCCGCATTCTGGCAATACCTGGCCCCGCGGCAGGGCTACCGGACGGCGGACGAGTACCGGCGCTATATCAGCCGCATGCGGGACATTCCCCGCTATTTCGACGAGAACATCGCCAACATGCGCGAAGGGCTGGCGCGGGGGTTCACCCCGCCGCGCGCGACGCTGCAGGGGCGCGACAGCGCCATCGCTGCGTTTGCGGTGGCCGACGTCGAGCAAAATCCGTTCTTTGCGCCGCTCAACGACATGCCGCCGGGAATTCCGGCCGAGCAGCGGGAGGAATTGCGGCGCGAGGCGCGCGCGGCGATTACGGATGCGGTCGTTCCAGCCTTCGACGAGCTGTTGCGCTTCTTCCGCGACGAGTACGTGCCGAACACGCGCACCAGCTTGGCTGCCTCGCGCCTGCCCGACGGACGCGCCTATTACGCTGCGCAGATCCGCAAATACACGACGCTGGAATTGAGCGCCGAGGAGATCCATCAGATCGGCCTGCGTGAAGTGGCCCGCATCGAGGCGGAGATGCTGCAGGTCATGCGCGATAGCGGCTTCGAGGGAAGCCTTGACGAATTTCTGACGTTCCTGCGGACGGATCCGCAATTCTATGCGCGCTCGCCCGAAGAGCTGCTGATGGTCTCCGCGTACGCGGTCAATCGGGTCAACGCCAAGATCGGCGACGTCATCGGCCATTTGCCGCGCCGCCGGTTCACCGTGCTCCCCGTTCCGGACGCGATCGCACCGTATTACACGGCCGGCCGAGGCGGCCTCGAGAGCTGCCTCATGAACACGTACGATCTGCCGAGCCGTCCGCTCTACAATATTCCGGCGCTGACGCTGCACGAGTGCTCACCAGGGCATAGTCTGCAAGCGGCCTTGAGCGAGGAGGGTCAGGCGCTTCCCGCCTTCCGCCGCAATACGTATTTCTCCGGCTTCGGCGAAGGCTGGGGTCTCTACAGCGAATGGCTCGGCGTCGAGATGGGCATCTATCGCACGCCTTACGAGCAATTCGGCCGGCTGAGCTACGAGATGTGGCGGGCGGCGCGCCTGGTGATCGATACCGGCATCCATCGCTACGGCTGGTCGCGCGAGCGCGCGATCGAGTATCTCGCCTCGCACACCGCGCTTTCGCGCCGCGAAGTCGAGACCGAAGTCGATCGCTACATCAGCTGGCCAGGCCAGGCGCTCGCGTACAAGTTGGGCGAACTCACGATCCGGCGGTTGAGGACCGAAGCCGAGACCGCTTTGGGCGAGCGGTTCGATCGCCGCCGTTTCCACGATGCGATCCTGGCGCTGGGGTCGACGCCGCTGCCGGTGCTGGAAGAGCGGATCGCGCGTTTCATCGAAGAAGAATCCGCGCGCACGGCGCCGCAACAACAGGCCGCAGAGTAGAACGCCGCGACGCCTCTCACATCGGCTGTGTCGCTTCGAGGGCGAGCAGTGCGAAGGTGGCGAGCCAGTGTTCGCCCATATAGTCGCCGGCGACATGCGGCAGGCTGGCGGCGAGGTGCTGCTGCGCCGTCTCTTCGGCGCGCCGCGCGAGCGGACTCTCAGGCGGATGCGCGGCCGCGATCTCGCGCCAGCACCAGGCGCGGGAGAGATTCAAGCCATCGAGGTGAGCGATCTTGCCGTCGGTGCGGTCGCTGACGCGCGCCGGGCTGAACAGCGTCGCCGGCGCGCCGTCGGCCGCGTCGGGCAGAAAGGCGGCGAACCAGTCGCGGAACTGATCGGCCGGCATGAAGCGGCGCATGCAGGCGGCTTCGATCAAGGTGGGCGACAGGAAATCGTCTTGGCTCGGCTCCCAGGCCTGCGCGCCGCGGTCGGCGCCGTACCAGCTCAACGCTTTCTCGCGCATCAGCGCGAACACGTCCGGCGCCGCGGTCTCGACGTGGTCGGCGGCGAGACGCAGCGCGAAAGCGGTGGAAGAGTGGACGCCGGTGCGGATCGGGTAGTCGCAGAGCGGCAGGAAGTCGGCGAAGCGCTGTACGAAGCGATCGGTCAGCGGGCGCAACCGCGCAGCGGCGGCGGCCATGATGTCGTCGGTGTGGAGATCGAGTTCGGCCTGCAGCGCGAGCAGCCAGCCCCAGCCGTACGGCCGCTCGAAGCCGCGCGCGCTGGGCCGGTCGAGATAGGCGCATTCGGCGGCGACTGCGGGTTCAGTGAACCGCGTTTCGAACAGCATGGAGATGCGGGGTCCGGCGGGAATGTCGGTGTGGCGGCGCCATACGCGGGCCAGCAGCCAATAGCCGTGCACGCACGAATGCCAATCGAAGCTGCCGTAGAAGATCGGATGCAGCGCCCGTGGGCCGAGCGCGTCGGCCGGGCCGGTCATCACGTGATCGAGTTTGTTCGGATACTCGCGATCGACGTGCGACAGCGCGAGCTGGGCGAAGCCTTGGGCGAAATTGGGGGTAAGCAGCGCTCTCATTGTGGGAAGGCCAGAATGCGCATGAGCAGGATGTTGGCGAGGAGGAGCGGCAGCGCCGTTGGGATTTGCGCGCGGATGACGCCATTGAGCGGCGACTTGCGGTCGGGCAGTTCGAGCAGGTTGGCCGGCACGACATTGAAGTTGGCCGCCATCGGCGTCATCAGCGTGCCGCAGAAGCCGGCCAGCATGCCGATGGCGCAGACGATCGCCGGATCGCCGCCGAAGCGCATGACGACGATCGGCAGGCCGACCGCGGCGGTCATCACCGGGAAGGCGGCGAAGGCGTTGCCCATGATGATGGTGAAGAGCGCCATGCCGACGCAGTAGGCGATGACGGCGATGGTGATGTTGTCGAGCGGCATGAACTCGCCGAACACGCGGCCCACTTGCTCGCCGACACCGGCGACGAGGAAAACGGCGCCGAGCGAGGCCAGCATTTGCGGCAGGATCGCCGCCCAACCGACGGCGTCGATCAGCCGCCGCGCTTCCTGGAATGGCGCGATCAGCGGCGGGCGCAGCCAGAGCATGGCGACGGCGACGGCGATCAGGGCGCCGAGGATCAGCGACACCAGCGTGGCTTGGGCAGGATCGATCAGCAGCGGGCCCCAGCTCGTCTCCTTTGCGATGAGGGTGCCGCCGAGTGCGACGGCGGGAATGATGAGCGCGGGAAGGAAGAGCGCGTCGCCGCGCCTCATTGCGCTTTCGCGGCGCTGTTCGGGCGTGGTGGTCTGCGGTTTGCCTTCGCCCAGGCCGAAGGTCGCGACGGCGACGAGGCCAAGGGCCAGAAGGCCGTTGCCGAGGTCGCCGAGATAGCCGCCGGCGAGGAAGCTCGCCGCCAGCATGCCCCAGAACAGGAAGTTGGCGATGCGGCGGCGGTTCGAAGCATCGAGCGCCGAGAGCAGCGACATCGCGGCGAAGAAGAGCCCGGCGACGATGTAGGCGTGCGTGAGCGTGATCATTGCGCCGCCTCCGCACCGGCCGCGGCGGGCCGCGGCGCGCGCAAGGCGCGCTTCAATCCGGCGTCGAGCATCCAGAGCCGCACGCTATGGATGGCGAGCGCGGCGATGGCGGTTGGAATCGCCCAGACCGAAAGCTGCAGCGGCTCGACGATGATGCCGTTCTGCTCGAGGAAGCCCTTGATCAGCAGGATCGAGGCGATGGCGATGAAGATGTCCTCGCCGAAAAAGAGACCGATATTGTCTGCGGCGGCGGCGTGCGAGCGGATGAGGAAGCGCTCGCGGTCCGGCAGCTCGCCGTAATGCGTTTCCGCGGCGCCCTCCGCCATCGGCGCAACCAGCGGGCGCACCATTTGCGGGTGTCCGCCGAGCGAGGTCAAGCCGAGCGCGGCGGCGATCTGGCGCACGAGCAGATAGACCCAGAGCACGCGGCCGACAGTGGCGCCTCTTACCTTGCCGATCAGCGTGCGGGCACGTTCTTGCAGGCCGGCGCGCTCCAGTAGCCCGATCGCCAGCAGCACGCACCAGACGAGGCTGACATAACGGTTGTCGTTGAACGCTTTGCCGAACGCGGCGAGCGTCGCCAGCGCGGCGGCGTACATGGTCTGAACGTCGGCGTCCGGCGTCCAGGCCGCGGTCAACCCGGTGGTCAACGCCGCGGCCATGACGACGAGCAGCGGATTGGCGCGCAGGACGAAGCCCAAGACGACGACGCCGATGCCTAGAAGTACGAGCACGTGGTCCCCCCTCGCGAAGTTAAGCTTTGCCGTAGCCGCCGCCGCCGGGCGTTTCGATGACGAACACGTCGCCGGAAGCGACTATTGCTTTGCCGGTGGCGCCGAGTGTCTCGATCGAGCCGTCGACGCGCTCGATGCGGTTCGCGCCGGGCTTGCCGTCGCGGCCGCCGTTTAGCCCGAACGGCGCGGTGCTGCGCCGGTTAGCGAGCATCGCCGCCGTCATCGGCGCCCGGAAACGAATGCGGCGCACGGCGCCGTCGCCGCCTTTGTGCTTGCCGCCGCCGCCCGAGCCGCGGCGGACGGCGAAGCGCTCGACGAGCACAGGAAAGCGGGTTTCCAGAACTTCGGGATCGGTAAGGCGCGAATTGGTCATGTGCGTTTGCACTACGCTTGCGCCGTCGAAGCCGGGGCCGGCGCCGGCGCCGCCGCAGATGGTTTCGTAATATTGCCGCGTGTCGTCACCGAAGGTGAAGTTGTTCATGGTGCCTTGGCTCGCCGCGAGCGCGCTGAGCGCGCCGTAGAGCGCATCGACGACGACTTGGCTCGTTTCCACATTGCCGGCGACGACCGCTGCGCCGGGCTTCGGGTTCAGCAGCGAGCCTTCAGGCACGACGATCTCGATCGGCTTGAGGCAGCCTTCATTGAGCGGGATGTTGTCGCCGACGAGCGTGCGGAAGACATAAAGCGTGGCGGCGCGCGTGATGGCGAGCGGCGCGTTGAAGTTATTGGGCTGCTGTGGGCTCGTACCGGTGAAGTCGACGCGAAGCGTGCGCCTTCGTGGATCGGGCGTGACGGCGACGCGCACGCTCGCGCCATTGTCCATGGCGACGGAGAACTCGCCTGGGCGCAGCCTGTCGATGACGCGCCGAATCTGCTCTTCGGCATTGTCTTGCACATGGCGCATGTAGGCGGCGACGCCGGCGCGGCCGTAGTCGGCGACCAGACGCTTCAGCTCGTGCGCGCCGCGCACGCAGGCGGCGATCTGGGCTTTGAGGTCGGCGATGTTGCGGTCGATATCGCGCGCCGGATGCGGGCCCGAGGCGAACAGGGCGCGGACGTCCGCCTCGCGCAGGCGCCCGCTTTCGACGAGCAGGAAGTTCTCGATCAGCACGCCCTCGTCATCAATGCGCACACTGTCGGGCGGCATCGAGCCGGGCGTCAGTCCGCCGATATCGGCGTGGTGCCCGCGCGCGGCGGTGAAGAAGGCGGGCCTCTCGTCGCCGTCGAGGATCACGGGCGCGATCACCGTAATGTCGGGCAGGTGCGTTCCGCCGGCGTGCGGCGCGTTCAGCATGAAGATGTCGCCGGCCCGGATCGCGTCGCCGCGGCGGCGCATGATTTCGCGGACGCTGTCGCTCATCGAACCCAGATGAACGGGGATGTGCGGCGCGTTGGCGACGAGGCCGCCGGTCTCGTCGAACACGGCGCAGGAGAAGTCGAGCCGCTCCTTGATGTTGACCGAGGACGCCGTGGTCTGGAGCGCCAGCCCCATCTCCTCGGCGACGCCCATGAAGCGATTATTGAACACTTCGAGCAGGATCGGGTCGACGTGCGTGCCGACGGCCTCGCGGGCGATGATCGAGGTGCGCGTGAGGATGATGTCGCCATGCTCGTTCATGGCGGCGCGCCAATCAGGCGCGACGTAGGTGGTGGCGCCGTTCTCCAGGATGACGGCGGGCCCGTCGATCGCGAACCCGGCGCAAAGCGAGGCGCGGTCATACACCGGAGCGGAGTGCGTCTTGACGCCGGCGACGAGGGAGACGCGGGTTATCGGCGCAGGCGCCGCGCTTGCTTGCGGCGACACCGCCTCTGCAGGCGCCCCGGCCGTGTGCTGCACCGCTTCCACCGTAAGTGAGCCGACGACGATGGGGCGTGCGGGATCAATGAAGCCGAAGCGCTTCATGTGTTCGTCTTCGAACGCGCGCTTGAGGCGCTCCGGCGACGAGAGCGGGATCGGCAGCGTCGAGTCTGCCCCTTCGTACTTCAGATTGGCCGTGGCGGTGAAATCATGCGCCTCGCCAAGCGCCTTTTCCGCCTGGGCCCGCAACTGCTCGGCGCGCGTGCTGAGATCGCCCGCGCGATCGAGCCGCTGCTCCACCGTTTCCTCGGCGACAGCACGCAAGTCGGCGTGGCCGATGCCCCAGGCGGAGAGGACGCCGGCGAGCGGGTGCAGGAGGATGGTGTCGACCCCCACGGCGTCCGCAACCGCGCACGCGTGCTGGCCGCCGGCGCCGCCGAAGGCGACGAGCACGTACTGCGCCGGATTATAGCCGCGCTGGATCGAAATCTTCTTGATCGCTTCGGCCATGCCGAGATTGGCGATGCTGAGGAAGCCTTCCGCCGCCTCGATCGGCGACATGGTGCGGCCGGTGGCGTGCTCGACTTCGGTGCAGAGCTCTGCGAACTTGCGTTCGACGATCTCACGGTCGAGCGGCTGATCGCCGTCGGGCCCGAACACGGCGGGGAAGAATTCCGCGCGCACACGGCCGAGCAGCAGATTGCAGTCGGTGATCGTCAGCGGCCCGCCTTTGCGATAGCACGCTGGCCCGGGCTGGGCGCCGGCGGAGTGCGGACCGACCCGCAGCCGTGCGCCGTCGAAGAAGCAGATGGAGCCGCCGCCGGCCGCGACCGTATGCACCTCCAGCATCGGCGCGGAGAGGCGCACGCCCGCGACGACGGTTTCGTTGGTGCGTTCGAAGGCGCCGGCGAAGTGCGAGACGTCGGTCGAGGTTCCGCCCATGTCGAAGCCAAGCGCCTTGGCGAAACCTGCGCGCTCGGCCGCTCGCGCCATGCCGACGACGCCGCCTGCCGGCCCGGAGAGCACGGCGTCGCGGCCGCGGAACGCGCGCGCGGACGCAAGGCCACCGTTCGACTGCATGAAAAGCAGTTGCGCCTTCTCGCCCGCGCCCAGTTCGGCGAACGCTCCCGAGAAACGGTCGACGTACGCCCGCAGCACGGGCGAGAGGTAGGCGTCGGCGACGGTGGTGTCGGCGCGCGGGACGAATTTGATCAGGCCGCTGATCTCGGAGCTGACCGAGACTTGCGTGAAGCCGAGTTCACGCGCGATCGCCGCGACGCGCTGTTCGTGCGCGGGATAGGCCCAGCCGTGCAGGCAGGCGATGGCTACGGCGCGCCGGCCTTGCGCAAAGGCGGCGGCGAGCGAGTCGCGGGCATGCGCTTCGTCCAGAGGCGTCAGCACCTCGCCCTCGGCCGTGACCCGCTCGCGAAGCTCGATAACTTGCGCCTGCAACAGGTCCGGCTTGACGATGTGCAGTGCGAAGATTTCCGGCCGCGCTTGCACGCCGATCTCGAGCGCATCGCCGAAGCCCTCGGTGACGGCCAGCACGACCTCGGCGCCTTTGCGTTCCAGCAGCGCGTTGGTGGCGACGGTCGTTCCGAGTTCGACCGCGCCGATATCGGCGAACGTTGCGCCATTCGCCGCCAAAATCTGCCGAATCGCTTCGAGCGCGGCGTCGTCGTAGCGCCCGGGATTTTCGGACAAGAGCTTCTTGACGATCTCGCCGCCGTCCGGCCCGCGCGCGACGACATCGGTAAAGGTGCCGCCGCGGTCGATCCAAAACTGCCAGGACCCCATGCCATCCCACCCACGCCGGCCGGTGGCGCCCTGTATGCGTCGATCAGCGGCCCGTGTCTAATCCGGGCCGCCGCGGCGGCCTGGGGAAATAGTTGGGGCCTCGGCCTGTCTCGCCGACAGCGCCAGCGCCGGGGCGCGGTCTTTCCTGGCCTGTCGCGATCAGCTGGCGCTGTCGCGGCTGATCAGTTTGTTGAAACGGCTGTTGGTGGCGTGCAGCAGCGCGAGATTGTTCTCCTCGAAGCCCTCAAACCAGTCGTCCCATTCGATTTCTTCCAGACCTTCCTCCGCGGCGTCGAAGTCGATGCGCAACAGGCCGGCGTCGTCTTCGTCGTCGCCAGTGCCGCGCACGCGCGCGGGGCGGCCATTGTTCTCTTCGACCCAGGCGCGAATCTCTTCGTGGTCGGTGGTCACAACTGAACTGCTCATGCGTGCGCTCCATGTTCTGGAGTTTGAACGCGCGGATCGGGCCCGGTTTCCACCATGGCTGCCGTGCGTGGTCGCGGCGGGCTGTCGGAGGCGTAGCGGCGCACCATCGCGGCGCAGAATTCGGCAAATTCTTCAGCCGCCTGCGGCGGGCTGGTATGGTGCGGGGCGAGGCCGCGATGTTCCGGAGTGAAGCAGAAGGTGAGCGTGACGTCGAACTCAGCCAGCGCCTCCATCTGACGATCGAACCAGGCGAGCGCGTTGGGGCGAAAGCTGTCGGCCCAGGAAAGGCCGGTGCGAAGATGGCGAACGCCGAGGCGCCGCATCCACGCCGCGGCTTCATCCAGCCGGTGGTCTTCGAAATGGAACCATTGGCACAAGCCGACATCGCCCGCGTAGTCGCCGTAGAGAGCCAGCGCCTGTTTTGGTGCGCCATCCTCGCGCAAGAGGCCCATGTGGAAGTGGCGGTAATAGGACGAGCCTTCCGCCTCCTTGTGCCTCGTCGTCGCCTCCCAGGTGCGCGGCAGATCGTAAAGGCTGTACCAATGAATGCGCGGGGTGCGTCCGATCAGAAGCTCCGCCGTACGCGCCAGACCCCACTTCTGCACTTCCTCTGCGCCGAAGGACGAGACCCCGACTTCGGTCACCCACACCGGCTTGTCGGTGACGGCGCGGATTTCGTCCAGCTTCGCCGGCCACTCGTCGATCGTCCAGAGATTCCAGTCGAGCGGAAAGCCATGCACGGCGATGACGTCGACGTGGTTGAGTACGCCTTTGCCGGTGAGACGGGCGATGAACGAAGGATCGATCGGCGATATGCCGCCGAGCACGCGCGGCAGGGCGCTGTTCTCCGCCCGGATGGCCTGTCCAGCCAGCCGCGTCATGTGCGCGAACAAGTCCCACTCCGGATCGAGCGCCGGGTCCCAGTGCGATTTGTTGTTCGGCTCGTTCCAGATCTTCACTGCCTCGATCATGCCCGCCCCCGCGTGGGATAGACTGCGCCGGAGACGCGCTCCACGCGCCGGCAGATGTAGGTCTCGTCTTCCGGATGATCGATGATCTCGAAGCCCGCGCTGCGGAGCATGGCTTGCGAGCAGGCCGCGTTCGGCGCCCACCAGTTCGTCGGATCGTGGGCGTAGCGGTGTTCGATGAAGTGAAGCTTGGGATAGCCGGTGCTGTCGAAGTGATCCTGATCGAAGAAGTCATAATCGGCGGCGATGGCGTCGACTTCGTCCGAGCCGCGCTGCATCGATTGAAAGACGAGGAGGTCGTCCGCGACGTGTTCGTGAATGAGATCGAGCGCCAAGAGCGGGTGGCGCAAGTGATACAGCACGCCCATGAACAGCACGAGATCGAACCGCTCGCCCAGCGCCGCGACGTCGTAGACGGACAGATTGCGGAACTCGATCTCGGCGCCGGTCACTTCGGCGGCCAATCGGGCCTGCTCGAGGTAGCGTTCGTCGAGATCGAGGCCGAGGACGCGCTCGGCGCCGCGCCTTTTCATCTCGATCGCGTAAAAGCCGGCGTTGCAGCCGATGTCGAGCACGCTCTTGCCGGTCAGGTCCATGGGCAGCGCGTGGCGGAAGCGTTCCCATTTGCTCTGCGGGTAATCCTGCAGAAAGTGATCGGGCGCGGTTTGAACGCCGTTGAGGTCCATGTTGTGAAACCATGCGCCAAGCTTGCTGGCGCGTTCGCGGATCTGGGCTTCAGTCAGTCGGGACATGGGGACGCTCGTTCATACTGATGAGCCGCGCCTCGGCGCCGCGCATGAGGATCGCGGTTATCGAGCCGGGATCGATGTCGAACCGGTCATAGAAGTGCAGTGGCAGGCCCAGCGTGTAGGCCACGGCCGCTCGGACGACGTCGCCGTGGCTGACGGCGGCTATGACGTTGTGGGCCGAGGCGCGCGCGCGCTCGAGCCAGCGCGCAACGCGGGCCTGCGCCTCGAGCATCGACTCCCCGTGCGGCGGCCGGGCGCGGCCGCGATCCTCGTTCCAAATCCGCCATTCCGGATCGCCGGCCAGCGTCTCGAACATGGCGCCGGACCAGTCGCCGAAGTCGATCTCATTGAGATCGTCATCGACCAACAAAGCCGCGCCGGCGGCGCCTGCGATCACTTCCGCCGTCTCCTGCGCTCTCTCCAGCGGACTCGTCATGACGGTCTCGATGCCGCGTCCGGAGAGGGCCAACGCTGCCGCCTCGGCCTGCGCGCGGCCCGCGCGAGTCAGGGAAAGGTGCGGCGTGCGCCCGCTGAGGCGCGTCGTCTGCCTCTCGACGGCGCCGTGCCGGACGAAATAGACGCGCGTCTCTTTCACAGCGCTTGCCGAACCGGTTCGCTGGCGCTGCGGATGAAGTCCGCGGTCAACAACCGCGCTTCGTCGTCCGTGAACTGTTCCGGCGGCGACTTCATGAAATAGCTCGATGGACCAATGAGCGGCCCGGCCATGCCGCGATCGAGCGCCAGTTTGGCGCAGCGAATGGCGTCGATGACCACGCCGGCGCTGTTGGGGCTGTCCCAGACCTCGAGCTTCAGCTCGATGTTCATCGGCGCGCCGCCGAAGCCCTCCGCTTCGAGCCGGATGTGCGCCCATTTGCGGTCATGCAGCCAGGGCACGTGATCGCTGGGGCCAACGTGTACATCGCCGTCCGGCAGCGGTTCCGCGAATTGGCTGGTGACCGCCTGGGTTTTGGAGAGCTTCTTCGATACCAGTCGCTCGCGCTCCAGCATGTTCTTGAAGTCGGTATTGCCGCCGAAATTGAGCTGGTAGGTCCGTCTCAGGCTGATGCCGCGCTCGCGCAGGAGATTGGCGAGGACCCGATGAACGATGGTGGCGCCGACTTGGCTCTTGATGTCGTCGCCGATGATCGGCAGGCCGCGCTCCTTGAAGCGGCGCGCCCAAGTGGGATTGGAGGCGATGAAAACGGGAATGCAGTTCACGAAGGCGCAACCGGCGGCTAAGGCCGCATTGGCGTAGAACTCCGCGGCGCGCTGGGAGCCGACGGGAAGGTAGGAAACCAGGATCTCGGTTCCAGTCTCGCGAAGGGCGGCGGCGACATCGACGGGCGGCTCGTCGGATTCGACCACTTCATCCTGCAAGTAGCGGCCGACGCCATCGAGCGTCGGTCCGCGCATGACTGTGGCGCCGAGCGGCGCAGGGCGTGAGAAGGCTAATGTGTTGTTGGGTTCCGCGAAGATCGCATCCGAGACATCGCGGCCAACCTTGCGCTCGTCTATATCGAACGCCGACACGATCTCGATGTCGCTTGGCCGATAGCCGCCAAGATCGAAGTGCATCAACCCCGTCGGCGTCGTGTTCGCGGCGGTGTCCGCATAGTGTGTGAGTCCTTGCACGAGCGAGGACGCGCAATTGCCGACACCAACCAATCCGATGCGCACATGTGATGTCATGGGGTACGCCTGCAGCTAAGTTGCTACGGTAAGCCGCAAACCGCTTTGCTGTTCCATCGCGAGCGCGGAATCCGCTGCGCGCCATGCGGATTTGCGGAGCGAACAGGAACATTCCTTCGCGCGTGCCGTTCAGTACCGTCACACGCTCGTGTGACGCCGAGCACAACCAAGAACAACTCTGTCGGCAGTCGTTTCGCACTCCTCAGGAGGGGCAGTTTTGGATGCCTGAACGTGTTCTCATAACCGGCGGCGCGGGCTTCATCGGACGGCACGTCGCGGAGCTGTTGCTGGAACACGGTTACAAAGTGCGGGCGCTCGACAGCTTGATCGAACAGGTGCATCCGCCCGGGCGCCATCAGAATGAGCTGCCGGCAGATGTGGAACTGGTCGTCGGCGACATTCGGGATGAGAGCGCCGTGCAGCGCGCGCTGGAGGGCGCCGAAAGTGTGATCCATCTCGCCGCCGAGGTTGGCGTCGGCCAGAGCATGTATGCAGTGGAGCGCTATACATCGGTGAACGATGTCGGCACGGCGGTGCTGTTCCAATGCCTGATCGAGCGGCCAGTCAGACGCGTGGTCACAGCGTCTTCGATGAGCATCTATGGCGAAGGGCTCTACCGGTCCGCCGACGGCGCGCTGCATCAGGATGTCGTGCGCGATGGGCGCAACAAGTTCGGCGGATGGGATCCGCTGGGGCCGGATGAGCAGCCGCTATCGCCGGCGCCGACGCCGGAAACCAAGTCGCCGGGCCTGCGCAGTGTCTATGCGATCAACAAATACGTGCAGGAGCGCCTGACGCTCACTTTGGCGCGGCAGTACGGCATGGAGTGCGCGGCGCTTCGGCTGTGGAACGCATACGGGCCGGGTCAGGCGCTTTCCAACCCCTACACCGGCGTGCTCGCCATCTTCGCCTCCCGCGTCGCCAACGGCGAGCGGCCAATGGTGTTCGAGGACGGTCAGCAGCGGCGCGACTTCGTGCACGTCGCCGACGTTGCGGCGGCCTTCCTGCTGGCGCTGCGGCATCCCTCGGCGAACGGAGAAGTGTTCAATATCGGTTCCGGCGAGGACCGCACCGTGGAAGAGGTTGCGCGCGTGCTGGCGTCGACGATGGGCCGCACCGATCTCGAACCGCTCATCACCGACCAGGCCCGCGCCGGCGACATCCGACACAACATCCCCGATTTGACCAAGGCGCGCACGATGCTCGGCTATCGGCCGCGCCGCGATTTCAGCGAGGGGCTGCATGAGCTGGCCGAATGGGTCGCCCGGCAGGAGGCGGACGATCGCGTCGCCGAGGCGCGGCGCGAGCTCGAGATGAGAGGATTGGTGGCGTGAGGCAACGGACCACAGCGCTCGTGACCGGCGGCGCCGGTTTCATCGGCTCCAATCTTGTCGATCGGCTGGCCGCCGGCGGCTGCAAGGTGATCGTGTTCGACACGCTTCAGCGCCCCGGTGTGGAGCGTAATCTTGCCTGGCTCAAGCAGCGACATGGCCGCAGCATCGCCCACCGCCGCGAGGACGTGCGCGATGCGGATGCTGTGCTCGCCGCAGCTCGCAATGCCGACGTGATCTTCCATCTTGCCGCGCAGGTCGCCGTCACCACGAGCGTCGCCGATCCGCGCGCGGACTTTTCCGTCAATCTCGGCGGCACCTTCAATGTGCTCGAAGCCGCGCGTCAGCGGTGCGCGCCGGTCGTCTTCGCCAGCACCAACAAGGTGTACGGCGATCTTGCTGATCTCGATTTGGCGCTGATCAAGGACGCCTATGCGCCCACCAACGAGCGCATCCGCAAGCGCGGCGTCGATGAGAAGCGGCCGCTCGTATTTCATACGCCGTACGGCTGTAGCAAGGGCGGCGCCGACCAGTATGTTTTGGATTACGCGCGCACCTATGGCGTTCCGGCTTGCGTGCTGCGCATGAGCTGTATCTACGGGCCCCGGCAGATGGGCACCGAGGATCAGGGCTGGGTCGCGCACTTCCTTATTCGCACGCTCTCCGGTCAACCGATCACTGTCTATGGAGACGGCCGGCAGGTGCGCGACATTCTCGAAGTGTCGGACGCTGTGAACGCGTACCTATCGGCGTGGCGCAAGATCGACGCGGTGCGCGGCCGCGCGCTGAACCTTGGCGGCGGCGTCGCCAACGCGATCAGTCTCCGGCAACTGCTCTCCCATATTGAAGCGGTCACCGGCCGCCGGCCCGACGTGCGTTATGAGGGATGGCGGGTCGGGGATCAGCGCTATTTCGTGGCGGACATATCGGCGGCGCGGCGCCTGCTCGAACTTGCGCCACCGACGCCGTGGCGCGAAGGCGTCGAGCGCTTGGCGTCATGGATCAAGGCCGATGGCGCCCTCATAGAGGTCCCGGCTGAGACTGTCGCCGCATGATTCCGCATCGCGTCCTCATGACGGTGGACGCGGTGGGCGGCGTCTGGACCTATGCCGCGGAGTTGGCCGCGCAATTGCGCATGCGCGAGATCGAGGTGGTCCTCGCCGTCGTGGGGCCGGCGCCATCGGCCGCGCAGATGCGGGCGATGCGCGGTACAGACGTCCGCGTGACCGGCTTGCCGCTGGATTGGCTTGCGGATGATGCAGATGAAGTGCGCCGCAGCGCGAGCGAGGTCGTGGCGCTCGCGCGCAGCGTCGACGCCGATTTGGTGCATCTGAACAGCCCCACACTGGCGGGATTCGCCGAGTTCGATGCGCCGGTCGTCGGCGCGTGCCATTCCTGTCTGGCTTCGTGGTGGCGGGACGTTCGGGGCGGCGAGATGCCGGCCGAGTTTCGCATGCGCACGGAGTGGCTCGCGCGGGGCTATCGGGCGTGCCGCGTCCTGATGGCGCCAAGCGCGGCGTTCGCCGCGTCGACCTTCTCGCTTTACGGCGTGCGGCCACACGTCGTGCTCAATGGGCGCGGAAACCGGGGGCGCATCGCCGACAGCCGGAAGCAGCGTGTCGCGCTGACCGCGGGGCGCTTGTGGGACGACGGCAAGAACTTTGGCGCGCTGGACAAAGCCGCGGCGCGGATGCGCTATCCGCTTGTGGCGGCCGGACCGCTTGTGGGCGCCAACGGGACGCTGGTGAGTCCTCGGAACGCGCGTGCGCTTGGCCCGCTGAGCGAGGCGAAGCTCGATCGCTGGATGAACCGCGCCGCAGTGTTCGTGTCGATCGCGCGATACGAACCGTTCGGCCTCTGCGTGCTCGAGGCTGCGCAAGCAGGTTGTGCGCTGGTCTTGTCCGACATTCCGAGCTTCCGCGAGCTATGGAGCGGGGCGGCGATGTTCGTCCCGCTTGACGACGACGAGGCGGTCTCGCGGGCCGTGAACCTGCTGATCGAGAACGAAGCGGTGAGAAGTGGCTGCGTCGCGCGTTCGGTGGAGCTCGCGCGCCGTTATCGGCCGGAAGCGATGGCTGATGGCATGCTCGCGGTCTATGCCGCGGCGGGATCGGCCAAGGCGTGCGCCGTCGCATGAAGATCGTTTACTTCACGCACTCGCTCCGCTCCTGCTGGAATCACGGCAACGCCCACTTCCTGCGCGGCGTGCTGCGCGAGCTGATCGCGCAAGGGCATCACACCATCGCCTACGAGCCGGAGAACGGCTGGAGCCCCTCCAATCTGGTCGCCGATCACGGCGCCGAGGCTCTGAACGCCTGGCGCTTCGCGTATCCGGAGCTGGTCGTCCATCGTTACTCGGCCGGATTCGACGCCGCGGCTGCGTGTGAGGACGCCGACCTCGTCATCGTTCACGAGTGGAACGAATCCGAGCTGATCGCCACGCTCGGCCGGGCGCGCGGCGCCGGCGCGGGTCATCTGCTGCTTTTCCACGATACGCACCATCGCGCCGTCAGCGAACCCGCCTCCATGCGCGGCTACGATTTGCGCGACTATGACGGCGTGCTCGCGTTCGGCGAGTCGTTGGCGGAGGTATATCGCCGCGACGGTTGGGGTCGGCGCGTTTTTGTTTGGCATGAGGCGGCCGACACGAGGCGGTTCAAGCCGCCGGCCGAGGAGACTGAACGGGAAGGGCTCGTCTGGATCGGCAACTGGGGCGACGGCGAGCGCACAGCGGAACTCGAGGCGTTCCTATTGCGGCCTGCGCAACAAGCGGGGCTGCCGCTCGACATTCATGGCGTGCGCTATCCGGCGGAGGCGACCGCATTGCTGGAGCGCTATGGCGCGCGGTACCGGGGTTGGCTCGCGAACGCGAAAGCGCCGGAAGTGTTCAGCCGCCATCTCGCGACAGTGCACGTTCCACGCCGCTTCTACGTGGAGCAATTGCCCGGCATTCCGACGATCCGGGTCTTCGAGGCGCTGGCCTGCGGCATCCCGCTTGTCACCTCGCCTTGGCGCGACGGTGAGAATCTGTTTCGGCCCGGCCGCGATTTTCTGACGGCGGACAATCCCGAGAGCATGCTCGAGCTGCTGGCCCTGCTGCGCAGCGACCCCGCCTGCCGGGAAGAGCTTTCGCGTAACGGACTCGAGACGATCCGGAGCCGCCATACCTGCGCCCACCGCGCCGAGGAATTGCTTCGGATCGTCGCTGCACTGCGCGGCGCCGCTGCGCCGGCGAGCCCTGTCGAAAGCCAAAGGGAGGCGACGCTTTGAAGATCGCGTTCTACGGGTCCAGTCTGTTGTCGTCCTATTGGAACGGCGCCGCCACGTATTATCGCGGTCTGCTGCGTGCGCTCGCCGCGCGCGGATGGAGGGTGACGTTCTACGAACCGGACGCCTATGAGCGGCAGCAACACCGCGACATCGAGCCGCCGGAGTGGGCGGAAGTCGTCGTTTACAAGAACGATGTCGCCGCCTGTCGGGCGGTGATGCGCGAGGCCGCGCAAGCCGATGTAATTGTCAAAGCAAGTGGCGTCGGGGTGTTCGACATCGAGTTGCTCGATGTGTGGAGCGAGGCGCGACCGGGCGCGCTGAAGGTGTTCTGGGATGTCGATGCGCCAGCGACGCTGGCTGAACTCGAGGCGTCGCCGGCGCATCCGCTGCGGCGGGCGTTGCCGTCCTTAGACATCGTAATGACGTACGGCGGCGGCCCTCCCGTCGTGAACGCCTATCGGGCGCTGGGCGCGAGACAATGCATTCCGATCTACAACGGCCTTGATCCGGAGACGCACAAGCCGGCGGCGCCGAATTCTCGCTTCAAGGCTGATTTGAGCTTGTTGGCGAACCGGTTGCCGGATCGGGAATCCAGAATAGAGCGCTTTCTCCTCGAACCCGCCGCGGCCTTGCCGCATCGGCGCTTCCTGCTCGCCGGCGCGGGATGGGACGACAAGACCGTGACCGCGAACGTGCGCAAGCTCGGCCACGTCGGCACAGCCGACCACAACGCCTTCAACTGCACGCCCTTGGCTGTGCTCAACGTAGCGCGCGACAGCATGGCGGATGTGGGCTTCTCGCCAGCAACGCGCGTATTCGAAGCGGCGGGAGCGGGCGCCTGCCTGATCACGGACGCCTGGGAGGGCGTCGAACAATTCCTCGAGCCCGACGCCGAAATCCTCGTCGCCCGCGATGGGCAGGATGTGGCCGCACACCTGGAAGCGCTGACGATCGCGCGCGCGGCGGACATCGGCGCTGCGGCGCGCGCGCGCGTGTTGGCGGAGCACACTTACGCCCACCGTGCAGCGGAGGCGGACTGCGCGTTCAAGCGCGCACTGGAAAAGCTCGCCGGAAGGAGCGCAGCATGACGAAGCCTCTTCGCATAATCTTTCTTGGTCTGACGCTCTCCTCCTCCTGGGGCAATGGTCACGCGGTTACGTATCGTAGTCTGCTGAAGGCGCTCGCGGCGCGTGGACATGACATTCTGTTTCTCGAATGCGAGAAGCCCTGGTACGCGTCCAACCGCGACCTCACCGACCCGGACTATTGCCAGCTCGCTTTCTACGACGATCCGCTCGATCTGGAGCGCTTCGCGCCGCAGGTGGCGCAAGCAGACGTGGTCGTTGTCGGCTCCTTCACGCCCGAGGGCGTGACGGTAGGAGACTGGGCGCAGGGCACCGCGCGCGGCGTCGTGGCGTTCTACGACATCGACACGCCGGTCACGCTGGCGAAGCTCGCCAAACGGGACGAGGAATATCTGGCGCCATGGCAGATCGCCGATTACGACGTCTACTTCTCCTTCACGGGCGGACCGCTGCTGCAGAAGTTGGAGCAGGATTTCGGCGCGCCGGCGGCGTGCGCGCTTTATTGCGCGGCGGACCCTGAAGTCTATCGCCGCGCAGAGACGGAGACGCGGTGGGATCTCTCGTATCTCGGCACCTACAGCGCCGACCGTCAGCCGGCGCTCGAGCGTTTGTTGCTGGAGCCCGCGCGGCGGGCGCCGCATCTGCGCTTCGCGGTAGCTGGCGCGCAGTACCCTCAGGACATCGGTTGGCCGGCGAATGTCGAGCGGCTGGAGCACGTGCCGCCGGCGCAGCATCCGGCCTTCTACAGCGCGAGCCGATTCACGTTGAATGCGACTCGCGCGGACATGATCGCCGCGGGCTACAGTCCGAGCGTGCGCCTGTTCGAGGCGGCGGCGTGCCGTACGCCGGTGATCAGCGATGTGTGGCCGGGGGTCGAAGAGTATTTCGAGCCGGGTCGCGAGATCGTGCTGGCGCGTACAAGCGAGGATGTGCTGGCGACCCTTGCGGAGCCGGCCGCCGCCGGAGTCGGGATAGGGGCGAACGCCCGGGGCCGTTTGATGGCGCAGCACACGCCGGAACACCGCGCCGCCACGTTCGAACGGGAGGTTTACGCGGCAATGCAGCGAGGCCGCGCCGCGCGGGGGCGATATGGGCGCGCCGTCAGAAACTTGAAGCAGAAGCGCATCCTGGTGGCCGGCGGCGGCGGTTTCTTGGGCTCGCATCTGTGCGATCGGCTGCTCGGCAGCGGCGCGGAGGTCATTTGCGTCGACAATTTTCAAACGGGGCGACTGCAGAACTTGCAGCGGGCGCTCCGACATCCGCGCTTCGACGTGATCGAGGCTGACATCATCGAACCGCTCGAGGAGCGGCTGAGCGGGGTCAAGTTCGATCAGATCTATAATCTCGCCTGCGCCGCCTCGCCGCCGCAGTACCAGCTTGATCCAGAGCACACGCTGCTGACAAGCGTGCTGGGCGCGCGGAATCTGCTGCACCTGGCCGAGCGCCACCGCGCGCGCCTTGTGTTTGCGTCGACAAGCGAAGTCTATGGCGATCCGGAAGAGCACCCGCAGCGCGAGAGCTATCGCGGCGCTGTCAACCCGACCGGGCCACGGGCGTGCTATGATGAGGGCAAACGCTGCGCTGAAACGCTTGCGTTTGATTTTGCGCGCGCGGGCCGCGCCGACGTGCGCGTGGCGCGTATCTTCAACACCTACGGGCCGCGGCTTGCGGCGGCGGACGGACGTGTCGTTTCCAACCTGATTAGCCAAGCGCTCGCCGGCGCGCCGCTGACGCTGTTCGGCGACGGCGCGCAAACGCGCTCCTTCTGTTACGTCGAGGATTTGATAGAGGGTCTCATGGCGCTGGGCGATCACCGGGGCGCGCAGCCGGGACCGATCAACATCGGCAATCCGGGCGAGCTCTCGATGCGCGCGCTGGCCGAACTCATCCTGCGGCTGACCGCATCCGCTTCGGCGATCGTCATGCGGCCGCTGCCGGTCGATGATCCGCGTCGGCGCTGCCCGGACATCACGCGCGCGCGCGACGTGCTCGGCTGGTCGCCGCAGACGCCGCTGGAGGAAGGTCTTCGCCGCACCATCAGCTGGTTCAAAGCGGGAGAAAGGGTCATTGCCGACGCGGACGCCGAAGCCAGGCAGGCGCCCGCATGAACGCCGAGACCATGCGTGCGGCGGTGCTCACCGGGCCGGGCCGGTGCGAGATCCGCGAGGCGCCGAAGCCGCATCCAGATGCGGGACAGGTGCGGGTGAAGCTCGAAGGATGCGGCGTGTGCGCATCCAACTTGACGCCGTGGGCGGGCCCCGAGTGGATGCGCTATCCGACGGCGCCGGGAGAACTCGGCCATGAAGGTTGGGGCGTGGTCGATGCGCTCGGCGAGGGCGTCAGCGGATTGAAGGTCGGCGATCGCGTCGCGACGCTCTCGCACCGCAGTTATGCCGAGTACGACATCGCGACGGCGGATCAGCTCGTCCGGCTGCCGGCCGAACTTGACGACCGCGCCTTTCCAGGTGAGGCCCTCGGCTGCGCGATGAACATTTTCCGCCGCAGCGGCGTTCGTCCGGGGGATGCCGTCGCCATTGTCGGCATAGGCTTTCTCGGCGCTATCCTGACGAGATTGGCTGCTGAGCGCGGCGCGCGCGTGCTCGCGGTATCGCGCCGCCCCTTCACCCTCGAGGTCGCGCGTGCAATGGGCGCCGCCGAAACGATCGCGATGCGGGACCATGCCAGCATCGTCGAACAGGTGCGCTCGCTGACGAACGGCCGGTTCTGCGACGTTGTGATCGAGGCGGTCGGCAAGCAATGGCCGCTCGATCTCGCCGCCGAGCTCACGCGCGAACGGGGGCGGCTCGTGATTGCCGGCTATCACCAGGATGGCCCGCGTCAGGTGAACATGCAGTTGTGGAATTGGCGCGGCTTCGATGTTGTCAACGCGCACGAGAGAGAGCCGCAGGTCTACGCACGCGGCGTCGCGGAAGCGGTTGACGCGGTGATGCAAGGAATGTTTCGGCCGGATGATCTCTGCACCCACGCCTACCCGCTGGAGCAGCTCGGCGCCGCGCTCGATGCGACGCGCGACAAGCCCGAAGGCTTCCTCAAAGCTTGGGTGCGGTTCTGATGCTCCCGCGACTGGGCTTTCTCGGCGTCGGCTGGATCGGGCGTCATCGTCTGCAAGCAATCCTGGAGGCCGGCGTCGCGGAGGCGGCGGCGATCGCCGATCCGTCGGATCAGATGGCGGCCGCCGCGCTCGAACTCGCGTCCGGCGCCCGCCGCGTCGGTGGTCTCGAGGAGATGCTGGAGCTTCCGCTCGATGGCATCGTGATCGCGACGCCCAGCGCTTTGCATGCCGCCCAGAGCATTGCGGCGCTGAAGCGCGGCCTCGCGGTGTTCTGTCAGAAGCCGCTCGGCCGCAATGGAGATGAAGTGCAACGCGTGCTCGCGGCTGCGCGCGCCGCGGACAGGCGGCTTGGAATCGATCTCTGCTATCGTCACACCGTCGCGGCGCAACGCCTGCGCTCTCTCATCCAGGAGGGCGCGCTCGGCAAGATTTATGCGGTCGATCTTGTCTTCCACAATGCTTACGGGCCGGACAAACCCTGGTTCTACGATCGCCGCTTGTCCGGCGGCGGCTGCGTCGCCGACCTCGGCGTCCATTTGGTCGATCTTGCGCTTTGGCTGCTCGACTGGCCCGACGTGATCGATGTTTCCGCACAAATGTCCGCGGCGGGCGAGCTGCTGCGGGGCGACGCCGTCGAGGACTACGCCACGGCGGCGCTTTCGTTGGCGAACGGCGCCGCGGCGCGGTTGGCGTGTTCTTGGCGATTGCCGGTCGGGCAGGACGCCGTCATCTCAGCCGCATTCTATGGCGCGGCGGGCGGCGCGGTGATGCGCAATGTCAACGGTTCGTTTTACGACTTCGAACTGGTGCGGATGCGCGGCACCTGCGCCGAGCAGCTCGTCGCGCCGCCGGATGCGTGGGGCGGGCGCGCCGCCGTCGCCTGGGCGGAGGCGCTGAAAAGCCGGAATGGGTTCGATCCGGAAATCGTGCACGTGTTCGAGGTAGCGCGCGCGCTGGATCGGCTCTATGCGGCCGCCGGCGCCGATCTGTCGGCCCACCCGGATCAGGAGGCGAGTATCGCCGGCGCCGGCTCGGCTGCGGCGGACACCCGGCTTCGGACGAGAGCGCTGTAGGCTTCGATCAAGCCGAACGTCAGCCGCCCTGGTTGGAACGCATGTTCGGCGATCTGACCGACCGGCGTCACTTCGGCGGCGGTGCCGACGACGAAGCACTCGGTGAAGGCGCCGAGATCCGCTGGCATGATGCGGGACTCGACAACCTTTATCCCGCGCGCACGCGCGAGCGCGATAATGGTTTGCCGCGTGATGCCGTCGAGGAAGGACGACGGCGGCGGCGTGAACAAGACGCCGTCGCGGACGAAGAAGATGTTGGCGCCTGTCGCTTCCGCGATGGCGCCGGTGCTGTCGAGCATCAGCGCGTCGTCGTAGCCCTCGCGCTCGGCCACATTTTTGGAGATGGTGCAGATCACGTAAAGGCCGGTGGCTTTTGCAGCGGTCGGCGCCGCGTCCGCAGACGGACGCCGATACTTCGCCCAGCACAGACGTATGCCGCGCCGAAGCCGGTCCTCGTCGAAATACTTCGGCCACGGCCAGGCGGCGATGGCGACGTGAACACGAGTATCGAGCGCCGAGACGCTGAGCTGTTCGGCGCCGCGCCAGGCGATTGGACGAATGTAGCAATTGTGGAGTCCGTTGCGCAAACACGTCTCGATCGCGGCTTCGTTGAGCTCGGCCTCGCTCCAGGGGATTGCGAAATCGAGCAGCTGCGCCGAACGGACGAGCCGACGCGTGTGCGCTTCGAGAGCGAAGATGCGCCCGTCATACATGCGCATGCCCTCGAACACGCCCGACCCGTAGTGCAAGGCGTGCGTCAGCACGTGCAGCTTGGCATCGCGCCAGGGGGTGAAGCGGCCGTCGAGCCAAATCCAGCCGTCGCGCTCATCGAACGGGAGCATCGCCGTCAGCCCCAATGCATCTGCACGTGGTGCGCGCGAGGAAGGTCGGCGCTGTGCAGTTCGTCGATGATCGCCTCGCCCATCGCGCGACAGCCGAGCTGACCGCCGAGATCGGCGGTGCGCTCGCCGCTTCGGATCACGGCTTCGACCGCTACTTCGACGGCGTCAGCTTCGTGATGCAGGCGCAAGCCGTAGCGCAGAAGCAGCGCGGCGGAGAGAATTCCGCCGATTGGATTGCACCGGTCCTTGCCGGCGATGTCGGGCGCCGAGCCATGCACCGGCTCGAACAGGCCCGGCCCAGTCGCGCCCAGCGAGGCCGATGGCGAGAGGCCGATCGAACCGCCGAGCACCGAGGCTTCGTCGGATAGGATGTCGCCGAACATGTTCTCGGTCAGGATCACATCATAGGCGCGCGGCTGCCGGATCAGCTGCATCGCCATCGAGTCGACCAGCGCGTGCTCCAGCTGAACGTCCCGGTAATGGCGCTCGTGCAGCTTGGTGATCACTTCGCGCCAGAGCCGGCTGGTTTCGAGCACATTGGCTTTGTCGACCGATGTCACCTTGCCGCGCCGCGCGCGCGCGGCGGCGAAGGCGGCGTGGCCTATGCGCTCGATCTCGCCGGTGGTGTAGAGGCATTCGTCGCTGGCGAACGTGGGTCCCCGCTTGCGCTCGCCGAAATAGGCGCCGCCGGTGAGCTCGCGGAAGATCACGAGGTCGACGTCCTCGACGATCTCGCGCCGCAGCGGCGAGCGATCGATAAGGTCGCTATAAACACGCGTCGGCCGCACGTTCGCGAAAAGGCCGAGCGCTTTGCGCAGGCCGAGCAGGCCTTGCTCCGGGCGTGGCGGGGCGCCGTCCCACTTTGGTCCGCCGACGGCGCCGAGAAAGACCGCATCGGCCGAACGGCAGGCTTCGAGCGTCTGCGGCGGCAGCGGATCGCCGAACGTGTCGATCGCCGCGCCGCCGATCAGCTCCGTGCGAAATTCGAAGCGGTGGCGGAAGCGGTCGCCCACCTCGCGCAGCACGTCGCGCGCCACGGCGGTGACTTCCGGCCCGACGCCGTCGCCGGGCAACAAAGCGATGGCGTAGGTTTTCATGCGTATTGCTCCTGCCTGCTTCGTTCGTAGGCCTCGATCGCGGGTATGCGATCGGCCAACCATCCCAGCGGATCCACGCCCTCGAGCAGGCACTGTCGGGCAAAGGGCTCGGTCTTGAACGTCATCGGCGCCTCGTCGCCGAAAGTGAGTTCCTGCTTTTCGACATCGATCGTGGCGCGGCCACCCGGATCGGCCATCAGCCGCGTCAGCGTTTCGCCGTCGACCTGGATCGGCAGCAGCCCGTTTTTCAGCGCATTCGACGTGAAGATGTCGGCGATGGCGGTGGAGATCACGGCGCGGAAACCGTAGTCCAGCAGCGCCCACGGGGCGTGTTCGCGCGAGGAGCCGCAGCCGAAATTGTCGCCGGCCACCAGAATGCGGCGCTCACTGGGATCGATCGTGTTCAGCGGCTCATCGGCTATCGGCTTACCCTCAGCGTCGAAACGCCGGTCATAGAACAGCTTTGCGCCGAGACCGTCGCGCGAGGTCGTGGTGAGGAAGCGCGCCGGGATGATCTGATCGGTGTCGATGCTGGCCTGCGGCATCACGAATGTGCGCGAGGTGAGACGAGTAAAGCGTTCAGGCATCGAGCGCCTCCTTGGCGAACACGCGCGGATCGGTCAGCACGCCAGTGATCGCGCTGGCGGCCGCGGTGGCGGGACTGGCGAGGATGGTGCGCGCGCCCTTGCCCTGCCGCCCCTCGAAATTGCGGTTCGAGGTGGAGATGGCGAGCTGGCCCGGCTGAACGGCGTCGCCGTTCATGGCGATGCACATCGAGCAGCCGGGCAAGCGCCATTCGGCGCCGGCTTCGGTGAAGAGTCGATCAAGTCCCTCGGCTTCGGCTTCGCGTTTCACCGCTTCGGAGCCCGGCACGACGAGCATGCGTACGCCGGATTTCACGGTTCGGCCCCGCAGGACATTCGCCGCGGCGCGCAAGTCCGATAAACGGCCGTTGGTGCATGAGCCGATGAAGACGACGTCGACCGGATGCTGCGTCGTCGGCTGGCCGGGCGTGAAGCCCATATAGCCGAGCGCCTTCTGCTCCGATTCATTCTGTGGCCGAGGAACGTCGGCGCCGATCGGCAGGGCGGCGTCCGGCGTGGTGCCGAACGTCGCCATGGGCTGGACGGCGCCAGCGTCAATGCGGATCTCTTTGTCGAACTTCGCGCCTTCGTCGGTGGCGAACGTCATCCAGCGTGCGGCGGCGCGCTCGAACGCCGCTCCTTGCGGCGCGTGTCTGCGGCCGCGGAGGTAGGCGATGGTCTTCTCGTCCGGCGCGATCATGCCGGCGCGGGCGCCGGCTTCGATGGACATGTTGCAAAGCGTCATGCGCTGCTCCATCTCGAGCGCGCGGATCGCTTCGCCGGCGTACTCGATCACGTAACCGGAGCCCCCGCCGAAGCCGATTGCGGCGATGATGGCGAGCGTCAGGTCCTTCGCGGCGACGCCGGGCTGGAGCCGGCCGTCGACATTGACGCGCATGCGCTTGGGTCTGCGCTGCAGCAGGCATTGCGTCGCCAGGACGTGGCCGACCTCCGAGGTGCCGATGCCGAAAGCAAGCGCGCCGAAGGCGCCGTGCGTGGCCGTGTGGCTGTCGCCGCAGACGACCACCAGGCCGGGCTGAGTGAGGCCGAGTTCCGGCGCCATCACGTGCACGACGCCACGGTCGTCGCTGTCCCAGCCCGCCAGTGCAATGCCGTGCTTTTCGCAATTGCGCTGCAGCGTCTCCACCTGTGCGGCGGCTTCCGCGGACGCATAGGGCCGTTGACCCTGCGCGCTCGGCGGCAATGTCGGCGTCGAATGATCCAATGTCGCAAAGGTACGGTCCGGCCGGCGCGCGCGGAGGCCGCACGCGTCAAGTTCAGCGAACGCTTGCGGACTGGTGACTTCGTGCACCAGGTGCAGATCGACATAGAGGATCGCCGGCGTTTCGCGCGTCTCCGCTTGCACGACGTGGGCGTCCCAGACCTTGTCAAACAATGTGCGTGGCGCGTTAGGCGGCATGCACGCCTCCGTGGTCAGCGGTCGCTGCGAGGATCAGCGCGATCAACTCGGCGTCGTCGATCTCGCCGATCTCGTCGGCGCGTCGTTTGAAGTTCGCGAACAGGTGGCCGAGCGCGTTACCGGTCAGCGCATAGCCCAGCGCTTCGGCGCGCTTGGCGATGGCGTGGCGCCCGGAATGCTTGCCGAGAACGAGCCGCGTGCCGTCGAAGCCGACATCCTGCGGGCGCATGATCTCGTAGGTGCGCGCATCCGCCAGCATGCCGTGCTGATGGATGCCGGCCTCGTGCGCGAAGGCGTTCGCGCCGACAATGGCCTTGTTGCGTACGACCGGCGAGCGCGTGAGGGCGCTCAACAGGCGGCTGGCGGAGACGAGCTTCGTCGTGTCGACGCCGGTATGTACGCCGAACAGATCGCCGCGCGTGCGCAGCGCCATGACGACTTCCTCGAGCGCGCAATTGCCGGCGCGCTCGCCAATGCCGTTGACGGCGACCTCGACTTGCCGTGCGCCCGCGGCCACCGCCGAGAGCGTATTGGCCACGGCCATGCCGAGATCGTTGTGGCAGTGAGCGGAAAGGATCACGCCCGGAAAGCGCGCGACGCGGCGTTTGATCCCGGCGAAGATGCGGCCGATTTCCGACGGCGTGGAATAGCCGACGGTGTCCGGGATGTTCAGCGTCGTGGCGCCGGCTGCGGCGACGGCCTCCATCACTTCTGCCAAAAACGCGGGCTCGGTGCGGATCGCGTCTTCGGCGGAGAACTCGACGTCGTCGAACAGGGTGCGGGCGAAGCTCACCGCCCTTACGGCTTTTTCCAGCACTTCATCAGCGCTCATCTCGAGCTTGGCGGCGCGGTGGATCGGGCTGGTGCTGAGAAAGATGTGGAGGCGCCGTTTCGGCGCGCTTTGCAGCGCGCCATAGGCGGCGCGAATGTCGCTCTCCTCGGCGCGCGACAGCGAGCAGAAGATCGGGCCTTCGATTTCGCCGGCGACGCGGCGAACCGCCTCGGCGTCTCCGGGCGAGGCGGCGGCGAAGCCGGCCTCGATCACATCGACGCCGAGCGCCGCCAAAGCGCGCGCCATGGTGAGCTTGGCCTCGACGGACATCGAGAAGCCGGGGGCTTGCTCGCCGTCCCGCAAGGTCGTGTCGAAGACGATGACCCTGTTCGGATCGCGATCCGCTAAACCGTGCATGTCGCGGCCTCCTCTACCGGGGAAGAGGCGGGCGCGATGCGGCGTGCGCCGATCTGCCGGTCGATCTGGCGGCCGAGCACCTCGATGCAGCGGCCGGCGTCGCGAGCGCGCAGCGAGACGCGGACTTCGCGAGCCGCCCCGGCGTCGCTGATCGCCATGCGATCGATATGGAAGCCGCGGCGCTCGATCAGGCCGATGAGACGTTGAAGCGAGCCTTCGGCGCGATCGATGTGAACAAGAATCGTGTTGGTCATCGCTTCAATCTCCATGCATCATTTCTGAGTTGCTCTTGCCCGGCGGCACCAGCGGCCAGACGTTCTCCATCGGATCGATGATCACGTGCGCGAGGCAGGGGCCCGACGCGTCGAGCAGCCGCTCGATGCCGGCGGACACCTCCTCGCGCCGGCTAATTCGGAAAGCCTCCACGCCGAACGCCTGGGCGACGGCGACGAAGTCGGGATTGTCAGAGAGGTCGATCTCGCTGAAATTGCGGTCGAAGAAGAGCTCCTGCCACTGGCGCACCAGGCCGAGCGCGGAATTGTCCAGCAGCACGATTTTCAGCGCGACACCGTAGCGCTTCAGCGTCGCCAGTTCCTGGATGTTCATGGCGAACGAGCCGTCGCCGGAGATGGTGACGACGTGCGCATCTGGCCGCGCGAGCTTGGCGCCGATGCCGGCCGGCAGCCCGTAGCCCATCGCGCCCAGGCCGCCGGAGGTCAGGTGCGATTCCGGCGCGGCGAAGCGGCAATGCTGCGCGGCCCACATCTGATGTTGGCCGACATCGCAAGCAGCGATGAACGCCTCGCCCGCCCGTTCCGACAGCGCCTTCAGCAGCGCCGGCGCATAAACGCCCTCGCCGGGCGCGTCGTAGCGAAAGGCGTGCGCGCGGCTGCTCTCGATGCAGCGATCGCGCCATGCGTCGATGGCCGGGGCGCGCGGGCTGAGCTGCGCCAGCACCGCTTTCAGATCGCCCACAATCGGCATGTGCGCCTCGCGCAGCTTGCCGATCTCGGCCGCATCGATGTCGATGTGAATGACCCGCGCGTGCGGCGCGAAGTCGGCGAGCTTGCCGGTGGCGCGGTCGTCGAAGCGCGCGCCCATCGCGATCAGCAGGTCGCATCGCTGCACGGCTTCGTTGGCCGCCCGCAAACCATGCATGCCGAGCATGCCGAGAAAGCCCGGCCAATCCGCCGGCAGCACGCCCAAGCCCTGCAGGGTGGCGACCGCCGGGATCGCCGTGGCGCGCGCGAAGACGCGCACGGCCTCCGTGGCGCCGGCGATGCGCACGCCGCCGCCGATATAGAGAAGCGGACGTTGCGCCGCGCCGATGGCGGATTCGGCGCGGCGCAGTTGCGCCGGATCTAACCGTCGCGCCGGCTCGGGCGGGGGTGGGAGAGAGCCGGGGGCGGAGACGGCGCCGACCTGCACGTCCTTCGGCAGGTCGATCAACACCGGGCCGGGCCGGCCCGACGTTGCAACATGAAACGCCTCGGCGAACACCGCCGGAATGTCGGCGGCGTCGCGCACGATCCAGGAATGCTTCACGATCGGCAGCGTCACGCCGAGAATGTCGATTTCCTGAAACGCATCCGTGCCCATCAGCGGCGAGGCGACATTGCCGGTGATGGCGATCAGCGGCACGGAATCCATCATCGCATTGGCGATGCCGGTGATCAGATTGGTTGCGCCGGGCCCCGACGTCGCCATGCAGACGCCGGCCTTGCCGGTGACGCGCGCATACGCATCCGCCGCGAACGCCGCGCCCTGTTCGTGCCGCACCAGGATATGCTTGAAGCGCGCGCCGGTGATTGCATCGTAGATCGGCATGATCGCGCCGCCGGGATAGCCGAACACGACCTCGACGCCGTGCCGCTCGAGCGCCTCGACGACGAGGCGCGCGCCGGTGACGGGCGCTGCGTGCAAGACGGGCTTGGGCGTGGGGGCGGCGGCGCTCATCGTTCCGGGTTCAGGCGTTTGTCGGCGACTTCAGCCAGGCCATGCGCGCGCGCAGCGCGGCCCCCGTCTTTTCGATCGGGTGCTGGCGATCGGCGTTGAGCATGGCCGAATAGCGCGGCTTGCCGGCCTGGTTCTCCAGGATCCAGTCGCGCGCGAAGGCGCCGGACTGGATGTCTTTCAGCACCTCGCGCATGCGCCCGCGCGTTTCGTCGGTGATGATGCGCGGACCGGAGACGACGGCGCCGTATTTCGCCGTTTCGGAGATGAAGTCGTGCATCTTCGACACGCCGCCCTCGTAGAAGAGGTCGACGATCAGCTTCAGCTCGTGCATGCACTCGAAATAGGCGACTTCGGGCTGATAGCCGGCCTCGACCAGGGTCTGGTATCCGGCCATCACCAGCTCCTTGGCGCCGCCGCACAGCACGGCCTGTTCGCCGAACAGGTCGGTTTCGGTTTCTTCCGCGAACGTGGTCTCGATCAGGCCGCCGGCCGCGCCGCCGATGCCTTTGGCGTAGGCCATCGCGCGCGTCCGCGCGGCGCCGGTGGCGTCCTGATTGACGGCGAACAGGGCAGGCACGCCGCGCCCGCGCACGAATTCGCGCCGCACCAGATCGCCTGGCCCTTTCGGCGCCACCAGCACGACGTCCATGTCCTCGCGCGGCTGCACGCGGCCGTAATGGATAGTGAAGCCGTGTGCGAACAGCAGCGCGGCGCCCTTCTTCGCCGTTGGCGCGACGATCTCTTTCCAGACCTGCTCCTGGGCCATGTCCGGTGTGAGCACCGCGATCAGGTCGGCGTCTTCTACCGCGTGCTCGGGCTCGGCCGTGTCGACCTTGTCGGCGCGGGCGTTGGTCCAGCCCCTGCCGCCCTTGCGCACGCCGGCGACGACCTCGTAGCCGCTGTCGCGCAGGTTCTGCGCGTGCGCGCGGCCCTGGCTGCCATAGCCGATGATGGCGATGCGCTGGTTCTGCAGCGCTTCGCCGCTCACGTCGTCGTCCGAATACACTTTCATCACGAAGCCTCGCGTCGAGCCGGCGCGCGCGTTTGCGCGGGCGGCGGGTTTGGGATGGTGACTGCGCCTTGCGCCGCCGAAGCGACGAGGACGGCGTATTTCGCGAATGCGCCGGCAGGCGCCTCTTTGATCGGCGGCGCCGCTTGGCGGCGGCTCAAGTCGGCGCGCGTTTCGATCGTGCGCGCGCCCACGTCGATGGCGATCGTGTCGCCGTCCCGCAGCAGGGCGATCGGTCCGCCGGCGGCGGCCTCGGGCGACACGTGACCGGCGACGAAGCCGTACGACGCGCCGGAAAAGCGCCCATCGGTGATCAGCGCGACGTTCTGCATGCCGCGGCCTTTCAGAGCAGCCGTCACTTGCAGCATCTCGCGCATGCCGGGCCCGCCCTTCGGGCCCTCGTATCGGATGACGATCACGTCGCCTTCGCTGATCGCGCCAGCCTGAACCGCGTCGAAAGCCGCTTCTTCGCCGTCGAACACGCGGGCCGGGCCTTCGAAGCGCGTCGTGTCGTGGCCGACCAGTTTGATCACGGCGCCGTCCGGCGCGATGTTGCCGTAGATCACGGCGTAGGAGCCGCGCGGCATCACAGGTTTGGAGAACGTGCGGACCACGGCTTGGCCGCCGGTTTCGACCGCCTCGCGCGCTTCTTCGTACAGTGAGCGCCCGGTGACAGTCGGCGCATCGGCAATTTTGCCGGCCGACATCAGCCGGTGCAGCACGAGACGCGTGCCGCCCGCTTCGAACAGATGGTGCGCCAAGAACCTGCCGCCCGGCTTCAAATCGCAGATCACCGGCGCGGCTTCGCAGGCGGCGTTGCAGTCCTCGACGCCGAAGGCGACGCCCGCTTCGGCGGCGATGGCGACGAGATGCAGAACCGCGTTGGTGGAGCCGCCGCTGGCGGAAACGGCGACCGCGGCGTTGCGCAGAGATGCCGCCGTGATGAAGCGCCGCGCGCTCTCGCCCTTTCGCGTGAGTTCGACCGCAATGCGTCCGCAGCGTTCGGCTTCGGCGGGTTTGCTGGAATGCGTCGCCGGCACATCGTTCGCCCCGGCGGGCGAGAGTCCCATCGCGGTCAGCGCCATCGCCATTGTGTTTGCGGTGAATTGTCCGCCGCATGCGCCGGCGCCGGGGCAGGCGGCCTTTTCGACCTCGCGCAGACCCTGATCGTCGAGCGCGCCGGCGCCGTGCGCGCCGATCGCTTCGAACACGTCTTGTATCGATATCTCCTGGCCCGCGCGCCGTCCGGGCATGATCGTGCCGCCATAAAGGATGCAGCCCGGCAGATCCATGCGCGCCAGCGCCATCGCTGCGGCAGGAATGGTCTTGTCGCAGCCGACGATGCAGACGACGCCGTCGAGCTGATGGCCCTGCACAGCAAGCTCTATCGAGTCGGCGATGATCTCGCGTGAGATGAGCGAGGCCTTCATGCCCGGCGTGCCCATCGAGATGCCGTCGGTCACCACAATGGTGTTGAAGTCGATCGGCACGCCGCCCGCTTCGCGCACGCCCCGCCGCACATACTCGGCGAGATCGCCCAGATGCATGTTGCAAGGAGTGACCGACGACCAGGTGTTCACCACCGCGATGAGCGGCCGCGTGAAATCCTGTTCGCCCAACCCCGCCGCGCGCAGGTACGAGCGCGCCGCGGCGCGCGTCGCGCCGGCGGTGACCACGGCGCTGCGGAGCGGCTTTGGCTCTTTCGGTGAGGAATCCTGCGTCATCTCGGTCCAGCTCGGCGGACCGCGCGCAACAAAAACCCCGCTTCCTTTCGGGAGCGGGGTGATGCGTGCGGTCCTGATTTAGGGGGTTCAGGTTACGCGCAGCCACGCCGCTCCGGGCACAAGAATAAGCGCCACGATGCTAAGAAGGAGGCCTACGAGAACCGATACGAGCACGCGCGCGTCCGCCGCGACGGCAGTCGCGGTCGAGCGTGCGGCGGTGTTGCGGTTCATCGACACGAAAAGTGGCTCCCGCGCAAACTAGAACCGAATTTCGCACATCGCGCAATGCGAAAACCGATCGGTCAGCGATAAAAGTGCGCGGCGCCGCCGAAAGAGGCGGCAGCCTTAAGCGAGGCTAACGATAGGGCTAAGCACTGATGAATGGGTGCGCCGGCGCTCGCTAAACGCGCGAGAGAGATACGCTTGTCGACGGTTGACGCGCACGTGCGCGCACGCCAGAGTACGCGCCGTAATGCGTATCGTCGTGCATCTCGCCGCCGCTTCCAACGCCTATCCGGGCGTGCGCGCGCATGGCCATGCACATCATCATGACGCTCACGCGGCGCACCATTCGCCGCGACATTGAAGCTCTTCATCGCCGTCTGAGCTGAAGAAGAGCGGGGACGCCGCAGGCGTCGCACCCCGGCTGTCCCCATCAATGTCATTCCGAGCCACGGTTCGCTCCGTGCGCTCGACCTGCGTGGGTTCCATGAAATCGCAACGTTTACACATCGCCATCCAGAAGAGCGGCCGCCTGGCCGAGAAGAGCCTCGATCTCATCCGGGCCGCCGGGTTCCGGCTGACCAGAAGCGCGGGCGATCTCGCCTACAGCGTCGAGAATGCGCCGATCGACCTCTGGTGTGTGCGCGACGACGACATTCCGACCTTCGTCGCTGATGGGGTCGCCGATTTTGGCATCGTCGGCCGCAACGTTCTGGCTGAACGCGCCGACGGCGCGAACGACGATGGGCTTGTCGAGGTGATGCCGTTGGGGTTCGGCCGTTGCCGGCTTTGCATCGCCGCGCCCGAGGGCTTCGTTTACGATGGCGCCCGCGGGCTGAACGGACTTCGGGTCGCGACCACCTACCCAAACCTGCTCCGCCGCTTTCTGAAGGCCCGGCGTCTGGACGCCGACATCGTCACCATGCGCGGCGCCGTGGAGGTCGCGCCACGGCTGAAATTGGCCGAGGCGATCTGCGACTTGGTTTCGACCGGCGCCACTTTGGACGCCAACGGCCTCGAAGCGTTCGAAACCATTCTCGAAAGCGAAGCCGTGCTCGTGCGCGGCGCCGGCGATCTGGCGCCTGAGCTGCGGCGCGCGGCCGATAGCGTCGTGGCGCGGTTCAAAGGGGTGGTCGCGTCGCAGGGCGCGAAGTACGTCATGATGAACGCGCCGCGGGCGGCGCTGCCGGAAATCATCGAAATTCTGCCGGGCGCGGAGGCGCCTACCGTCACGCCGCTCGCCGGCCGCGACGATGCCGTGGCGGTGCACGCCGTCTGTCAGGAATCCGTTTTCTGGGAAACGTTGGAGGCGCTGAAGGCGACAGGCGCCTCGGCGATCCTGGTGCTGCCCATCGAGAAGATGATGTGAGGGCGCCATGCAGCAAGTGATTTGGGCCGACCTCGATGACACGACGCGAGCGCGCGTGCTGGCGCGGCCGGCGCATCGCGTCTCCGCCGAGGTGCGGGCGACGGTGCGCCGGATCTTCGAAGACGTGCAGGCCGATGGCGAGGCCGCGCTCGCGCGCTGGTCTCTGGCGCTCGACGGTGCGGCGCCAACGGTGCTCGAACTTGATGAGCTGGTTGTGCGCGCGGCGCGCGGCGCGCTCGAACGCGACGATCTGGCCGCGATCGAATTCGCGATCGAGCAGGTGCGGTTCTTCCACGAGGCGACCAAACCCGCCGCGCTGAGTGTCGAGACGCAGCCCGGCGTGCGCGCGCGCCGCGTTTGGAAGCCAATTGACGTCTGCGGCCTCTATGTGCCGGCCGGCGCCGCGCCGCTCGTCTCGACGCTGATCATGCTGGCGGAGCCGGCGGGCGTTGCGGGCGTGCCCACGCGTGTCGTGGCGACGCCGCCTGGCAAAAACGGCGCGCCGCACCCGGCGCTCGTCGCTGCGGCGGCCGCTTGCGGACTCGAACGGCTTTGGCTGCTCGGCGGCGTCCAGGCGATTGCGGCGCTCGCGCTCGGCGTGTTCACGCCGAAGGCCGCCAAGGTTTTCGGCCCCGGCAACGCCTATGTCGCCGAAGCGAAGCGTTATGCGGCCAGCTTGCCGAACGGCCCGGCGATCGATTTGCCCGCTGGCCCCAGCGAACTCTTGGTCATCGCCGACAGGGCGGCGGACCCGGTATTGGTCGCCGCTGATCTGCTGAGCCAAGCCGAGCATGATGCGGATGCGCAAGTGCTGCTGGTTTCGCCCTCGGCGGAGCTGATCGATGAAGTGGCGCGCGCGCTCGAGCGCCAGGCCGCGCTGCTGCCGCGGCGTGAGGTTGTGCGAGCAGCGCTGAAGCACGCGCGCGCGATCCGCGTCCGGTCACTCAGTGAGGCCGTCGACGTGGCGAATGTATACGCGCCGGAACACTTGGCGCTGAATGTCCAAAGACCTGACGCGTTGCTGCCGGCGATCGTCAATGCCGGCGCCGTGTTCGCGGGCCCGCTCGCGGCCGAGACGTTCGGCGATTATGTCGCCGGGCCCAGTCACGTTCTGCCGACGGACGCCGCCGCGAAGGCGTATTCCGGCGTTAGCGTCGAATCCTTCATGAAGAGCTTCGTCGTGCAGACGATAGAGCCCGCGGGCGTGCGCGCCTTGGCGCCGGGGGCGTCCCGTCTAGCGCGGCTCGAAGGTTTGGAGGCGCATGCGCGCGCAGCGGACCTTCGCTTGGAGGCGGTGAGCGCTCTCTGCGGGGGATCGGCCGAGGACTCCCTCGTCAGGCGCAGGAGCGCCGCCGTCGTACGGCGCACGCGAGAAACGAACGTGGCGGTCAGCGTCGATCTGGAGCGCGCGGCTCCCGTCAGCATCGCCAGCGGCGTGGGCTTCTTCGATCACATGCTGGAGCAGGTGGCCCAGCATGGCGGCTTCGCGCTCGACCTTAACTGCGTCGGCGATCTGCACATCGATCCGCATCACACGATCGAGGATTCCGCACTGGCGCTCGGTCAGGCGCTGAGGCAAGCGCTTGGCGACCGCCGCGGCATCGCCCGCTACGGCTTCGTGCTGCCCATGGACGAAGCGCAGGCCAGCGTCGCGCTCGACCTCGGCGGCCGGCCGTACCTGGTCTTCGAGGGCGCGTTCGCGAGCCAAAGCATCGGCGCTTATCCGACGCAAATGACGGAGCACGTCTTCAGATCGCTTTCGCAGGCGCTGGGCGCGACGATCCACATCAAAGTCACGGGTGAAAACGATCACCACATGACCGAGGCGATCTACAAGGCCGTGGGCCGCTGTCTACGGCAGGCCATCGCTGTCGAAGGCGACCTCACACCTTCCACCAAGGGCGTGCTGTGATGGACGTCGTCGTCGTCAAATTGGGCGTGGGCAACACCGCCTCCATCCTGTTTGCGCTGGAGCGACTAGGCGTGCGAGCGCGGCTCAGCGCCGACTCGCGCGACATCGAGGGCGCCGAGCGCGTGATCTTGCCCGGCGTTGGCGCGGCTGCGCACGCTATGCAAGCGCTCGAACAGAAGGGTGTCGATCGTGTGCTGCGCGCGTTCAAGCGGCCGCTGCTGGGCATCTGTTTGGGGCAGCAACTCCTCTATGAAGCGAGCGAAGAGGGCCTGGCGCGCGGGCTCGCGTTGCTGCCTGGCGTCGTGAGCGCATTGCCGGCCGACGCCGACCGGCCCGTGCCGCACATGGGATGGTCGCCCTTGTCGATCGAGCGCGATCACCCGCTGCTCGAGGGCGTCGAGGCGGGCGCGTACGTCTACTTCGTGCATTCCTACGCTTGTCCGCTCGGCGCCGAGACGATTGCGTCGACCGAGTACGGAGCGCGGTTCGCGGCGGCCGTCGCACGCGACAATTTCTTCGGCTGCCAATTCCACCCCGAGCGGTCGGGCGCCGTCGGCGCGCGGGTGCTGCGCAACTTTCTGAGCCTGCCATGTTGATCATTCCCGCCATCGACCTGAAGGACGGCGCCTGTGTGCGGCTGCTGCGCGGCGCGTTCGACGACGTCACAGAGTACGGCGCCCCGGAAGCGCACCTCGATGCGTTCGCCCGGTCAGGCGCAACGTGGGCGCATGTCGTCGACCTGGACGGCGCGCGCGCGGGAACGCCCATACAGCATGAGCTGGTGTGCGGGCTGGCGCGATCGTCCCGTGTTCGATTGCAGTGCGGCGGCGGCGTGCGGGAGCGCACGCACGTGTCGGCTCTACTCCAGGGCGGAGTCGCCCGTGTGGTCGTCGGCTCGCTCGCGGTCACCGCGCCGGACGAGCTGCGGGAATGGCTGTGCGAGTTCGGCGCAGAGCGCATCTGCGCCGCCTTCGACGTCCGGGCCAACGGCGGCGGATGGGAAGTGGCGGTGAACGGCTGGCGCCAAGTCAGCGGCCGTTCGCTCACCGATGCGCTACGGGGGTTTCCGCCGGGCGCGCTGAAGCATGTCCTGGTCACGGACATCTCGCGCGACGGCGCGCTGGAAGGAGCGAACGCCGCGTTGATCCGCGATCTTGCCGCGCTGCGGCCGGACCTCGCCGTTCAAGCCTCCGGCGGCGTGGCGACTCTGGACGACCTCAGCAGTCTCGCGCAGGCGGGCGCCGCCGCGACGATCGTCGGGCGCGCATTGTACGAGCGGCGCTTTTCGCTGGAGGACGCCCTTGCCCTCTAAGCGCATCATCGCCTGCCTCGATGTGAAGGAAGCGCGCGTTGTCAAAGGCGTGCGGTTCGAAGGCCATCTCGACGCCGGCGATCCCGCCGAATGCGCGGCGCGCTATCGCGATGACGGGGCCGACGAGATCGTCGTCTACGACATCGCCGCCTCGCCGGAGCGGCGCACGATCGACTATGCCTGGCTCTCGCACATCGCTCGCCTGTTGGATATCCCCCTGACCGTCGCCGGCGGCATTCGCACGCTGGATCACGCGATCGCGTGCCTGGAGCACGGCGCCGACAAGGTGTCGATAAACTCGCCCGCTCTGGAGCGGCCCGGATTGATCGGCGAGATCGCGCGGGTGGCGGGCAGTCAATGTGTGGTGGTCGGCGTCGATAGCCGCGAGGCCGCTGGCGAGTGGATGACGTTTCAGTACACCGGCGCCGCCGCCGCCACGCGCGCTACGCCGCGACGGATGCTCGATTGGATTGTCGAAGCGCAAGAGCGCGGCGCCGGCGAGATCGTCCTCAATTGCATGGACCAGGACGGGGTCCGCGCCGGTTACGACCTTGCGCAGCTCGCGGCGGCGCGGCGGCGTTTGCGCATTCCGCTTGTCGCTTCTGGCGGCGCCGGTACGGCGCAGCATTTTGTCGATGTGTTTCAACGGGCCGATGTCTCAGCGGCGCTGGCGGCGGGCGCATTTCATAGCGGGGCGCTGCGCATCGGCGACGTGAAGCGGCGCATGCGCGCAGCGGGTTTGGACGTGCGGCCATGATCGAGTTCGACATCGACCGGGTTGATTTCGCCAAAGGCGGCGGTCTCGTCTGCGCCATCGCGCAGGATTGCTTGACGCTGCAGGTGCTGATGCTCGCGTGGATGGACAGAGCCGCCTTGGAAGAAACGATCCGCTCCGGAGAGGCGACCTTCTTCTCGCGCACGCGGCGGACGCGCTGGCGCAAAGGGGAGAGTTCCGGCAACCGGTTGCGCGTCGTGGAGATCAAAGCCGACTGCGATGCCGATGCGCTGTTGCTGAGCGTCGAGCCGCTCGGCCCGGCCTGTCACCTGGGCTCGACGAGCTGCTTCGGCGGCGCGTCCGCGCCGGGGCTCGGCCGGCTCGGAGCGCTGGAGCGCACGATCGCCGCGCGTGCGGCTGCGCCGCCGTCGCAAAGCGGGACGGCGAACCTGCTCGCTGCGGGTCCGAAGCGGATTGCGCAAAAGCTGGGTGAAGAGGCGGTGGAGGCCGCGCTCGCCGGCGTCGCCGGCGATGGGCGCGAAGTGTGCGAAGAGAGCGCGGATCTGCTCTATCACCTTGTCGTGCTGCTGCATGCGCGCGGGTTGACGTTCGCAGATGTCATGGCCGTGCTCGAACGGCGCGCGACGGCGGCGCCGACATGAAGCCCGTTCCGAATCCTGGCGTGTTGGAGATCGCGCCGTACGCGCCGGGCAGGGCGACGGTGCCCGGATGCGCCAAACCGATCAAGCTTTCAGCGAACGAGAACCCGCTCGGCTGCAGCGAGCGGGCGCGCGCGGCCTATCTCGCCGCGGCGTCCGAGCTTCACCTCTATCCCGACGCAAACACGTCGCGCCTGCGCGCCGCCATCGCGGAGAAGTACGCGCTGGAACCGGAGCGGCTCGTGTTCGGCGCGGGCTCGGACGAGATCTTCGCGATGGTCTGCCAAGCCTATCTCGGCCCGGGCGCGGCGATGGTGCAGCCGCAATACGGCTTCGCCGCCTGGGCCATCGCCGCCCGGGCGGCGGGGGCGGCCGTCATCGATGCGCCGGAATGCGATTACACGGTTTGCGCCGACGCTTTGGCGGCGGCTGTGCACGCGCGCACGAAGATCGTGTTCGTGGCCAACCCCGCGAACCCGACCGGCACGATGGTCCCGTTCAGCGACATCAAACAGCTCCACGCCGCGCTGCCCGCGCATGTGCTGCTTGTGCTGGACGGCGCCTATGCGGAATGTGCGCACCGCATGGTGGGGTACGAGGACGGCCTCGCCTGGGCGGGCGATAAAAGCAACGTCATAGTCACGAGAACCTTCTCGAAGCTCTATGGCCTCGCCTCGCTGCGCATCGGCTGGGGCTACACGAGCGCGGAAATCGCGGAAACGCTGAACCGAATCCGTCTGCCGTTTTCCGTGCCGCGCGCCGGCGAGGCGGCGGCGTTGGCCGCGCTTGCCGACGAAGCATTTCTGGCCCGCTCCGTTGCGCGCGTGCGCGAAGGGAGAGCCCATCTGGCGCAGCTTCTGCGCGGCTACGGCCTGCCAGTTCTGGAGCCGGCGGCGAATTTCGTCACGGCGTGCTTCGCAGGTCGCGCCCTGTCCGCCGCTGAGGTGGAAGCGGCGTTGGCCGAGCGCGGCGTTCTGGTGCGCGGCTTGAAGAATTATGGCATGCCGGATTGGCTGCGCATCAGCATCGGCGCCGAGCACGAGCAAGCGGCGCTGGAGGCTGCGCTCGCCGGGGTGCTGCGCTGAGGCGGAGCAGGGCAGGGAGTGCGGGTCAGTGAACGTATCGCCGATCGGCTTGGCGCATGCGGCGCGGGCGTTCTGGAGAACGCGGCGCCTGACGCATACGCTGCGCACGCCGGAGGATGTGCGGCGCTGGCAGGCGTCGCGGCTCGAGCGCTTTCTCGCCCGGGTTGCGCCGCGGGCGGCGTTCTACGCGAACCGGCGTGGGACGAGACTCGATCAGCTGCCGATCGTCGACAAGGCGCAGCTGCTGGCGGCGTTCGAGCAATTCAATAGGGCGGGAGTCACCCTGGCGGAAGCGCGCGCGGCGATCGATGCCGGAGCACCCCGCGTGCGCGGCTATCTCGTCGGTCAGAGCACCGGCACCAGCGGCAATCGCGGCGTCTTCGTGATCAGCGAAGCGGAGCGGTTCACCTGGCTCGGCGTCATGCTGGCGAAAGCGCTGCCGGACGTCTTGACAGCGCGCCTCCGCGTCGCATTGGCGCTGCCGGCTTATAGCCAGCTCTACGCCTCCGCCGCCGAGACCGGCCGGATCGCCTTGCGGTTCTTCGATCTTCGGGCAGGCGTCGCCGCTTGGCGCGACGAGATCGCCGCTTTCGCGCCGGACGTGATCGTCGCGCCGCCGAAAGTGCTGCGCGCGCTGGCCGAGACGACCAGCATGCGTCCGGCGCGCGTGTTCTCCGGCGCCGAGGTGCTCGACCCGTTGGATCGCCAAGTCATCGAGGCGGCGTTTCAAACGCCCGTGCGCGAGATCTATATGGCCACGGAAGGTTTGCTCGGCGTCGCCTGTCCGCTCGGCGTACTGCACTTGGCCGAGGACGCCGTTCACTTCGAATGGGAGCGCGCGGGCAGCCAATCCGACCTGGTGAAGCCGCTGATCACCGATTTCACCCGCTCGACCCAGATCATGGCCCGCTATCGCATGAACGATCTCTTGCGGCTGCGGGCGGCGCCGTGCACGTGCGGATCGCCGCTGCAAGCGGTGGAGAGTGTTGAAGGGCGGCTGGACGATGTGTTCGAATTGCGCGGCGCCGACGGCGCCCTCCGCATGGTCACGCCGGACGTTCTGCGCAACGCCGTCGTCGACGCCGACCGGCGCATCGACGATTTCCGGATCGTGCAGACAGGGCCAGACGAAGTGGAGCTCGCGCTCGCGCCGTCGCTGCCCGCGGAGGCGGCGGCCGCTGCGGCGGCGAACCTGAGCGCAGCGCTTCGCCGCGCCGGCGCCGCCGACGTGCGGGTGAAGAGCAAACGCGGCATCGACGTGCCTTACGATCGCAAGCTGCGGCGCGTTATGCGCGTCTGGCGGCCATCATAGATGGAGCCGCACGCAGCGCTCGGAGTCCTGAACGGCTTCTCCGTGCATCAACGCCTGAATCGCCGGAAACAAGAGATCGAGCGGCCCTAGCGCATAGCGGGCCGGACCGTACGCCGCGATGCTTTCGGCTTGGCGGCGCAGCGCCGCGCGATCCTGCGCCAGCACCGGAATGTGGAAGGCGCGGAGCAAGCCTTCCTTGATGAACGCCGGCGCCGCGCCCGCGGGCGTCGCGAAGTGCGCGAACGGCCGCACGCGGTCCTGCGTCTCAGGTGTGAAGAAAACGGTGATGGCCAGCCGCAAGCGGTTGGCGCCCTCGAAAGCGACCTGACCTATGGTCGGCGGAAAGAAGCGGCCGATGCTGCGGCCCCGCAAGCCCTCCAGCATGCGCGGCATCAGCGCCGCGGGGCGCGTGTTCTCGACATAGATTGCTTCGGCGAAGTCCGCGCGAACGCGCACTGTGGCATCGACGGGTTTGCGAACTTGCCGTGAGCGCACGATTCCGGCGTGCAGGAAGTGCGGATGCGCCGGATCGAGCAGATTTTCGATCGCGTCCAGCAGCCGGGCGCGTGACGGACGTACCGGCCACAAGAAGGTGTCGAACTTCGTTTCTTCCAGGGGGTGCGGCAGCGCTGGAGCGGCGCGCGGCGAGGCCGCAAGGGTGGTCCAGATCAGTCCCGCCGCGACTTGAACGGGCAACGCCGACGCCTCGTGACGCGCCGGCGCGTCCGCGCCCGGCGTCAGCGTGCAGCGGCCGGCGCCATCGAAGCGCCAGCCGTGATAGGGGCACTCGATTGCGCCGTCCCTGACAGCGCCGAGCGACAGCGCCATGTTGCGGTGCGGGCAGCGATCCAGCAGCACGGCGGGGCCATTCGCCGTCCGGAACACGACCAGCGGCTTGTCCATCAGCATGCGCGCCAGCGGCCTTCGCTTCAGTTCGGCAAGCGTGGCGATCGGATGCCAGCCGTCCGCCACAGCTTTCGGATAGGCGCTCAAAGCCCGCGCTCCGTCATGATCGGCAGCGCAATGCGATTGAGCAGCTGTTCGAGCGCGGCGATGGCGCTGCGCCGCGCCAAGGGCAAGTGGCGCACATAATAGGCCGAGTATTCGATCACGGCGCGCGCGCCGCGATTGCGTTTGAAGCTTGCCGCGCCCGCCGACCCATTCAGTTTCAATCCCCGCTCCATCGCCATTTGCGCCAGCGCCAAGCTGCACAGGCGATAAAGGCCCTCCTCAGGCGGCCGCGCCGTATCGTAGCCGACGATGGGTGTCGTCAACACGCCGCCGCGAATGAAACACCCCACGACGGTCGCGAGGGCGCCATTGCCGTCGCGAAAGCCGCGATAGGTGAAGAGCCCGGCGCGATGCGTGAGGTCGATGAAGTCCGCTGTGAAGGCGGGATTCAGCTGCGAATAGCGATCGAGATAGAGCAAGGCGTAGAGGTCGGCGATGCGCTGCGCGTCGCCGGGGCGCAGCTCGTGCAGATCGTCCCGCCGATAGGGTGAGCGTTCGAGCAACGCCAAGTCTCGCCTGGTGTCCCGCCGCGGCGCCCACTCGGCGGCGAGATCGTCGGTCACATAGATCTGGCGCGCCGGCAGCAGCCGCCAGCCGTCCGCCTCGAACCGGGCGCACAAATCCGGATCGGACCATCGGTTGAGCGACCGCACGCACAGCGCATGTGCAGGGAAGCGTTCCGTCAACAGCGTGCGGATCGCTCCGACCTCTTCGCCGCGCCAACAGCCGTGGAGATTGGTCGACAGCATCCAATTGTTCACGTGGACGACGCGATTGATCTGCGCCCGCCGTAGCGCCGCGCCAGCGCCGCTCGCAAGCGCCGCCAGCGCCGGCGTCCATGGGCCGGCGTCGACGATCCGCAGTTCGTCCTTCGCGTAAAGCGCGTAGGCAGTGTGCGGCAGGCAGACATAGGCGTCGCCATACTCCGCGTCATTGACGGTCACCGGGAATACGCGCGCGCCGGAGCGCAACGCCATCACGCGCGTGCGCAGGTTGGAGATGAGCGCTGTTGATCCCCGCGACGCAAACGCATCGATATAGGCGCGCTCCTGTTCGGCGCCCGCGGGCCAGTCGGTGGACGCCGCGGCGGCGGGATCGACCAGCGCGAGGAGAGTCATCCGATCGCCTCGCCGTTCCATTCGATATCGTCCGTGCTCTGGCCGGAGGCGGAGCGTCCGCGGCTCAACCCAACCACGGCGAACCGGGCCGCGTCGACGAGCGCGCCGGCGGCCACGGGCGCCCCGCCGAGCGCGCGCAGCACATCGCCGCTGCGGCGGAGATCGTCGAGATAGCTGCGCGCTTGACCGCGCAGGACCGCAGGCGCGGCTGCGAACAGCCACATCGCCGCGCCGATGTGACGGGCCGGCGCTGGCGGCGTCAGCACCTTGTCTTCTCCGAGCAACGCGTGCGCCAGAGCGGCGGCGCCGTCGAACAGGTGTAGCCCGCTGGTGCTGCGGGGATTGCATTCAATCGGAGAGACGAGGCCGTCGGCGCTCCGGATCGCATCGAAGGAGAGCTGACCGGTCGTGTTCGTCGCGGCTGCGATGGTCCGCGTCATTTGCAACAAGGCGGGATCGTGATCGGCTTCGAAATAGAAGCTCGCTGAACGGCCGAGCCGCCAGCGCGGCTTGTACGCGGCGAACGCTACGACTTCGCCGGCGCGTGCAGCGGACCAGATGCAGATTTCCTCGCCCGGCACGAACGCTTGCGCCGCCCACGGCGTCACTGCGGTGGGGCGTACGCGGCCGAGTTGGCGCGGCGTCGGACGGATCAGCGCATGTGAGGCGAAGCGGGAAAATTCGGGCTTGAGCACCAGCATGTCGGCGACGCCGCTCAGCGCAGCCAGCTCCGCGCCGTCGGAGATGCGCTGCGTCTGCGGCGCGGCCACGCCGCACGCCTGCGCGAGCCGCGCAAACTCCACCTTCGAGTGCAGCCGGCGCAGCAGCTCCGGCGCCGGCGCGAAAACGCGGTCGGCGAAACCCCGCCGCTGCGCCGCCTCGGCGACATAGAACACTTCTTCGCACGTTGGCACGACAAGGTCGGGATCGAGCCGTTCCACCAGGGCGGCAAGCCCTTCAGCAAAGCGCTCGAAGGCGAAGCGCGGCGGCGCAAGCAGATGCAGCCGCGCCGCATCGCCGATGCAGGCGCGGGCGGCCCACGGACGCACCGAATCCGCGAGGTGAGCCTCGTGCCCGGTGGCCGTGAATGCGCGCGCCAGATCGAGCGCCACAGGCGCCCGCGCGCCGGTGATCAGAATTGTGCTCAAGCGACCGGCTCGGGATCGTGGCAATAGACGACGCGGCCGCCGGCGCGTGTGAACGCTGCGATGCGCGCGCGCGTCTGCGCATCGTCATCTGCGCTGTCGATGATCCAGCTGGCCGGAGCGCCCGGTGCGCGATCCTCGGTCACGGCGCGCGCAAGCCATTGCGCGTCCGCGGCGTAGAGCAGCGGCGGATCGAGCTTCGGCCACACGAAGCCGAAGTGCCCGCGCATATGTCCAGGCAGCGGCGTCGCCAGCACGTGGCCGTCGCCGAAGACGTCGAAGCCGACGCTGAGCCCGAGCGGCGCCTCCGCTTGCGTCAAGCTCTCGAACCGGGTGACGCGTTCGAGGAAGTCTGGCGGCAGCAATTCGCGAAAGACGCCGTGACGGACGCGCCGCGCGCCGTCACGGCGCAAGAAGTGATCGATCGCGAGCCCGCTCGCAAACAGGCGCGCCCGCGGATAGTCGCGCAAGGCGGAGACGTGGTCGGCATGCAGATGCGAAATCAGAATCGCGCCCACTTCGTCGGCCGGAGGCAGTTCGTTCCGCGCCAAGCGTGGGCGGAGCAGCGCCGCGTAGAGCCTGAGCGGCAGCGAGCGTGCGCCCGTGGTGACGCGGCGCGTATAGCCGGTGTCGATCAGGCAGGTCCCGAACTCCGGGTGCGAAAATCGGCCATAGCGGACGGGGATCGCCAACGGCGCCCAGCGCCCGTCCCGCAAGACAAAGCGCTCTGGCGCAGCGACCGTTGCGCTGTTGATGAAGACGGGCCGCGTCACGCGGCGGCCGCGAAAGTGCGCGCGAGGCCCGCTTCGAAGCTGATCTGCGGCCGCCAGTGCAGCAGCCGGGCAGCGGCCGAGATGTCCAAAGTCTGGGTGAAGGCGAAGAGCCCCGCGCCGTACGCCGTGATCGGCGGCTCCGGCGCGCCGGGCGCCAGCCGGCACGCGGCTTCCATCGCGCGCGCATAGCTCAGCACGACGCTGACCGGCGCTTTCCGCCAGCGCACGTCTATGCCCGCGCGGGCGCCGGCGGCCTCCACGACGTCGCGGATGCGCAGCGGCGCGCCGCCAGAAACGTTGAATATGCGCTGCGGCAGATCGGGCGGCGCGCGCAGCGCCGCGATAGTGGCGCTGACGACATCGTCGACGTGGGTGAGGTCAGTCTCGGCGCGCCCGCCGTTCATCAAGGGGAGGGGCCGATCGGCGGCCGCCCGCAGCAGTCGCGGCAGCAGCGCGCTGTCGCCGGCGCCGTAGAGTCCGCGCGGCCGCAGCACGATCGGATCGAGATCGGCCGCGCGCAGCGTCAATTGCTCCGCGCGTCGCTTCGTTTCGGCGTAGAGATTGACCGGCTGCGGCAGCGCCGCGTCTTCGCGCACGCCAATCTGATCGCGGAAGCGAAAATAGACGCTCGGCGTCGAGATGTGCACGAACCGACGGGCCCCGGCTCTGCGCGCAAGTGATAGGACTTGCTCCGTTGCCAGCACGTTCGCGCGTTCGAACGCAGCGCGGGCGCCCCATGGCGCGGACAGCGCGGCGCAATGCACGACGGCGTCGCACGGCGGCGGCGTGAAGTCCCCTGGCGCGGCGAGATCGACGGAAAACACAACGGCGCCGCTTGCACGCAAAGCGGCGAGCTTCGCTGCGTCGCGCCCAACCGCAACGACGTGTTCGCCGCCCGACAGCAACCGGCGGGACAGCGCGCCGCCGAGAAAGCCCGTCGCTCCGGTCACCAGAACCTGCATGCGCTCACGCCACCATCGTCGCGCCGCCGAGCGAGACGCCCGCGGAGGTGCCGATCAGCAGCACCTTCATGCCAGGTTCGAGCCGGCGCTTCTCGCACGCCTTGAAGAGCGCAATCGGCAACGACGCCGCCACCTGATTGCCGAGCTCGGCGACGTGGTCGATCACACGCTCCTTTGCGAAGCCGCACCGTTTGACGATGTGCGCGAGCGCATGCGGGCTGGCTTGATGCGGCACCACGAGATCGACTTGATCTTGCGTCCAGCCCGCGCGCGCCAGCAGGCGCTCGATGAAGCCGGGCGCCGCCTCCGATGTCAGCCGGTAGAGCGCCGCCCCCTGCATGGCGAACAGCGCGTTGGCTTCGAACGCTTCGCGCTCGCGCTGAAAGTCGAAGCGGGTGCCGCCGGAACGGAGTTCGCAATATTCGTAACCGTCGGCGTAGGTCTCGATCAGGAACGGCCCGACGCGTCTGGCCTCGGCGCCGGCGCCTGCGCTCAGCACCAGCGCGGCCGCGCCGTCGCCGAACAGGCCGGCGGTGCGCGGATCGCTCCGCCACGGCAACGCGCGGGTGGCGATCTCGGACGACACCACCAGCACGTGCCGCGCGCGCCCGGAGGCGATGTGCATCGCCGCCACATCCATCGCCACCAGCGCGCTGAGGCACGTCGCGTTGACGTCATAAGCGGGAAACGGCGAAGCCGCCGCGCCGAGCGCGCGCTTGATCAGCGGCGCGGTCGCCGGAATAGGCTGGCGGCCGACAGCGGCCGCGAACAAGATGAGATCGAGTTCGTCCGGCGCAACGCCGGCTTCGGCGAGAGCGTCGCGCGCGGCCTGCGCGCCCATCATTTCCTGCGTCTCGTGTGCGCTGACCACGTGGCGCTGACGCACGCCGCAATTTCGATAGATCCAGCCGGACTTGAGTCCGTGCTCGGCATCCAATGCTTCGGATGAAACCGTGCGTTCGGGAAGATAGGCGCCGACGCCGCTTATGAACGGGATCGGAAAAGGTGACGCGCTCGCCATCGTGGCCTCGCCGCGACGTTAGCGGAGAGGTTCCATCCGCGCCAATACTTTTGCTGCACTGCGTGCGCCGCTTGCCCGTCGACGGCGAAATGCGGCGCTAGGGCGGCGAATTTCCGTCAGCTTGCCTGTTTCGCGGCCGCGATCAGGTCGTCGTCGATCTGACGCGCGCGCGCCGCGGCGGGACGGCCGAGGATGCGCGCGGTGTACGTCTCGAACGCCGGCCGCTTTTCGATCGTGCCGAACTGCAGGCCCCAGCCGATCTGTGCGCCGAGATAAAGGTCGGCTGCGGTGAAGCTGTCGCCGACGAGATAATCCCCGCGCGACACTGCGTATTCGAGCGTGTCCATCACTTGCTCGCGCGAGCCGTAACCGACCATGGGCCTCTTGTCCTCTGGCACGACGACGCCAAGCCCCTGGTTCGACGCCATCGCTTCCACCGGGCCCGCGCCGTAGAACAGCCAGCGATAGTACGGGCCGCGCAGTTTATCGCCGGAAGGCGGCGCCAGCTTCGCGGCCGGAAACGCGTCGGCGAGATAGGCGCAGATCGCCGCCGCTTCGGTGACGACCACGTCGCCATGACGGATCGCCGGCACCTTGCCCATCGGATTGATGGCGAGATAGTCCGCGCCTTTCATCGTCGTCGCGTAGTCGAGCACGACGGTCTCGTAGGGTTGGCCCACTTCCTCGAGCATCCAGCGCACGATCCGTCCGCGCGACATTGGGTTGGTGTAGAAGGTCAGCGTATCGGCCATGTCGGTTCTCCCTCGGGCAGCACCAGAGGCCCGCGCCAGATGGCTGTCAAGACGCGACACGCGCCGCACTTTCGGGCATGTGGGGACATGACCAAAGCGAAACCCGTCACCCTTCACGGCATCAAGAATTGCGACACGATGAAGAAGGCCCGGACCTGGCTCGAGGATCATGGCGTCACGTATGCGTTCCACGACTACAAGACAGTCGGCGTGGATAAGGCGACGCTCGAAGGCTGGGCCGGCAAGGTGGGCTGGGAAGTTCTGCTCAATCGCGCCGGCACGACCTTCCGCAATTTGCCCGAGAAGGACCGTGAAGGTCTGACCGAAAAGACTGCGATCGCGCTGATGCTGGCGCAGCCCTCTATGATCAAGCGGCCGGTGCTCGATGTGGGCGGCAAGCTGGTGGTGGGGTTCAAGCCGGAGGTTTACGAGAAGACGTTCAAGTGAGCACGGTCATCCACTCTGCGGCCGCATCCAACGCTTCGGCCAGCACGTCAGCATCCTTGCGTCCGCTTTTCGCTGGCGCGTGAAAGCTATGATCGGCGTGTGCAAGCAGTTTCAGCGCCGCACGGCGCCCAAGCCGCTCCACCACCGGCTTCAGCAAATCAAGCTCCGCCAGCGCATCGTTGTCGCCCTGCAGAAACAGCATCGGCAGCGCGACATCATTCAAGTGCGCAGCGCGTTCGTCGCTCGGTTTGCCCGCCGGGTGCAACGGGAAGGCGAAGAACACCAGCCCGCGCACGCCCGGCAGCGCCGCTTTGGCGTGCGCCTGCGACGTCATCCGCCCGCCGAACGATTTGCCGCCGGCGAAGAGCGGCAGCGAAGGCGCGAGCCGGTTAGCTTCATCGACCGCCGCGCGCACGGCCGCATGCGCGAGCGCCGGCGCGTCCGGGCGCTTCGAGCCGCGCTCCATGTAAAGGAAATTGTAGCGCAAGGTCGCGACGCCGCGCTCGGCCAACCCGTTGGCGATCGCCGCCATCGCCTTGTGCGCCATGCTGGCGCCCGCGCCGTGGGCGAACACGTAGGCCGCACGCGCGTCCAGCGGCGCAAGCCACAGGCCGGACGTTGTCGCGTCGCCGACCTTTAGCGTGAGCGGTTCAGCCTCCATGCGCGAAGTATGCGCTAGACTTTCCGCAATACATAGTGCGCCGCTCTGGCTGTGGCGACATATTCGGGCGCGCCGAAACCGAGGCCCGGCAAGTCGATGCCTTGCAACAGATGCTCGCCGCCGCCGAGGATCACCGGGCTGACGGCGAGGTGCATCTCGTCCACCAGCCCCGCTTGCAGATACTGGCGAATGACGCTCGCGCCGCCGCCGAGGCGGATGTCCTTGCCTTGCGCCGACGCCTTCGCGCGCTCCAGCGCAGCGTGGATGCCGTCGGTGACGAAATGGAACGTGGTCCCGCGGCTCGCGCGCGTGATGCGTCAACACGTAGACGTCGGTGTGATAGGGCGGATTATCGCCCCACCAGCCTTTCCATGTGTCGTCCGGCCACTCGCCGCGGACCGGGCCGAACATGTTGCGCCCCATGATCCAGGCGCCGATGTTCTCGAACCCGCGCACGGCGAAGTCGTTGTCCGGCCCTTCACGGCCGCGCTCCTCGCCGAACCTCTGTTGGAAGGTCTTGGTCGGAAACATCCATTCGTGCAGCGCCTCGCCACCTTCGCCGAGCGGACTATCGAGGCTCTGGCGCGGCCCCGCGCCGTAGCCGTCGAGCGAGATGCTGTAAGAGGCGACGCGCAGCTTAGTCATGGTGCGGCTCACAATTGCGGAATGGGGAGGCATTCCATGATTTCCACGGAATCGCCGGGAAAGATCGCGAAATGCGGATGATCTAGAAACATCTTGGCGGCATCTTCGTGCGTCTCCGCCTGCACGACCACCCAACCCACCATGGCGTTCTTGATATCGGTCACACCGTTCATCCCGGCGCGCTTGGTCTTGCCGAGTGGCGAGCCCTGCACGACGATGGCGCCTTTGTGCCTTTCGCCCCAGTCCATCCAGGCAGTCATGCCTTGCTTAATGCGCTCGGTTCGTTGCGCTTCGCTGAGTTGATCCCAGCCCGAGCGTTCCTGTGCCGAGGTCGTGCCGGTGTAGATGGCCAGAAACTGTTTCATCGCATCGTTCTCCCTAGGCATTGGCAGCGAGGTGCGCGTCCAGCTTGTCGAGCAGCTCGCGCCAGCCGGCTTCGCGCATCTTCACGCCGTCAGCGCCGTCGAAGAAGGCGCCGTGTTCGGTGAAGATGAGCCGCGTGCCGCCGCCGGCCGGTTTGAGTTCGACGCTCGCCAACGAGATGCTGAAGCGCACGCCGTTGCGGTCCATCGAGTAGGTGAAGATGATGCGTTCGTTGTCGACGATCTCGTTGAAGACGGTTTCGTTGCCGAACACCGTCTTCTCGCCGAACGTCTCTTCACCCTTGAGGAAGCGGAATTGGCTCCTTTCGGTCCCGCCTTCGCGGAAATCGAGTTCGTAGGACTGAATTTCCCAGCCTTCGCCCTCGACGAACCAGGCGCGCTTGGCTTCCGGATCGGCCCAGGCGGCGAACACGCGTGGCGGCGCGGTTGGATAAGTGCGTTCGATCACGAAGCTCGCATGTGTCGTGGTCATGATCGCCTCACGTGTTCAGGAAGGTTTCGAGCTGGTCCAGCAGCTCGCGCGTGCCGCGTTCGCGTGAGCCGGCGTCGTCGTAGCCGTCGAGATAGACGCCTTGCTCGGTGTAGATGAGCCTGGCGCCCGCGCCATTCGGCCTGATCTCCGTCGTGCCCAGCGAGACGGATATGCGCGTTTGATCCAAATGCATATCGTAGCCGATGACGATGCGCTCGTTCTCGACGATGTCCCAGATCTCGCCGTTGTAGTAATGCACCGGCCCGCCGGGCGGGCCGCCCGAGACGCTCTCCTTGCCGCCGACGCGGAAGTCGAGCTTGTGGTTCGACTTCTCCCAATCTTCAGGCCCGACGAACCACTTCGCTTTCTTCTTCGGGTCGGCGTAAGCGGCGAACACCTTCGCCGGCGGATGCGCGTACTCGCGTTCGATCACGAACGTGGCGTGCGTGGTGCTGCGCTTGGTCATTGGTCGAATTCCTTGGCGAGATTGTCGAGCGCGGCGCTCCAGCCGAACTGATACCCTTGCTCCATGTTGGCGCCGTCGAACGAGGCGATCTGCATGGTCAAGAGGAGGCGCGTTTGCTCGGCCGCCGGCTGCAGCTCCACGCAGATCAGCGCCGCCGAGACGCGCTTCACCCCATGCGAGACGTCCTCGGCGAAGACGATGCGCTGGTCGCGGCGGATATCGAGATAGTGAACGACGGCGACATAGTCCTCGTTGCCCGGCTCGATGCAGCGCGAGACATCGCGTCCGCCCTCACGGAAGTCGGCGGCTTCGTATTCGATCCGGATATCCTCGGCCGGCGCCGACCAGCGCTTGCGCGCGTCGACGTCGGACCACGCCTTGAACACGCGCGTGGGCGATGCGTTGTAGGTGCGCTCCATGACGATGGTGGCGTGCGCGATCGCGGTCATGGACTCAAGCTCCCGGGTAGAGGTGGAAGAGCGGCTCGGATTCCTTCAGCGCCCGGGCGAAGGAGGGGCGCTCAATCAGCCGCTCGCGATAGGCGGCGATCCGCGGATACTTGCCTTCAAGCGGCACGTTGCGGACGCCGTACCAAAGCGCCGGCGCGGCCGCACAATCGGCCATTGTGAAGCTGTCGCCGACGATGAAGTCACGCGCGCCGAGCTGCGTTTCGACGACGCCGTAGGCGGCGTGAATGATGCGCTTGGCTTCCTCGACGCCGAAGGGATCGTGTTGGCCGTCCGGACGGATGCCATCGAGCGCGACCTTGGACATCGTTGTGTTGATGTGATCGAACACGCGGTCCCAGCGGCGCACTTCGAGCGCGGCGTCGAAGTCTTCGGGGATGAAGCGCGTGCGGCCGGGATAGTAGCGGTCGAGATATTCGATGATAACCGATGTCTCGGTGATCATGCGTTTGCGGTCGCTGTCGAGCAGGACGGGGAACTTGCCCATCGGCCACTTGGCGACGAAGTCGGCGTAGGTGCTTTGATCGACTGTGATCGGCTCGAACGGCGTGCCGTTTTCGTAGAGCGCGATCAGCACCTTCCAGGTGTAGGAAGAGATCGGGTGTCCGTAGAGCGTCAGCATCAGTCGTCCTTCGTTTCATCGAGAAATTGGCCGAGCCGATCCAGGCGGCGCTCCCAGAGGGCGCGGCGCTCGGCGATCCATTGTTCAGCCCGTGTCAGCGCCTTCGGCTCGATCGAGCAGGTGCGTACGCGGCCGACTTTTTCGCTTTTGACCAGGCCGCTCGCTTCCAGCACCGCCAGGTGCTGCATCACCGCCGGCAGCGACATGGCGAGCGGTTTTGCGAGTTCGCTCACTGAGGCGGGCCCCTTCGCCAACCGGTCGACCATCGCCCGGCGGCTCGGGTCCGCCAGCGCCTGAAACGCCAAGTCGAGAACTGCGTCCTGCCTGAACATGGAAACTTAAGTAGACGCTTAAGTATCGTCTGGCAAGCTTAAACCGCATCCATTCGGCGCGGCGGCGGCTGCATACTGGCGCAAACGGAGTCGGGCATGGACAGATGGATGACCATTGTCGTGGTTTTTGGCGTGGCGATTCTCGCCACGGTCGGACAGGGCTGGGCGTCCTGGCTGGAGCACCGCCGGCGGACTCAGACGCTCGACGTCATCCGGACGGCGCTGCAGGCGGGACGTGAGCCGGCGCCCGAGCTTTATGCCCAACTGGCCGAGCGCGACGGCGCCAGCAAAAGCCCATGGGTGGAGTTCGTCGTCTTCACCGCGCTCGCACTCGGATTCTGGATCGCCTACGCGACCGCCGACGGCAATCAGCGCACCGCCTTCCTGGTGATCGCCGCCACCATGACCGTCACGGCCGTGGGCTGTCTTGGTCTTGGCTTGATGCGCCGCCGCGAGACGCGCGGCCATGACTCCAGATGACGAGGCGCGCCTCGTCGCTGCCGCCCGGACCGGCGACAGCCGCGCCTTCGCCGCTCTGGTCGACGCGCACCAGCAGGCGGTGCGGGGCTTTCTGCGCCGCTTCTGCGGCCATTGGGCTGAGGCCGACGACATCGCTCAGGAGGCGTTCGTGACCGCCTGGCGCAAGCTCGCGCAATTCGAAAGTCGATCGAGTTTCCGCTCCTGGGTGAGCGGCATCGGCTTCCGCATCGCCCGCGACGCGCGCCGCTCGCACCAGCGCGCCAGTCTGCGCGACACGGAATGGCGCGCCCAGCAGGACGAGACGGAAGACGAAGCGCCGCTGGAGGATCGCATCGCACTCGCCGAAGCGATGGCGGCGCTGCCGGAGGAGCAGCGCGCGGCCGTGGCGCTGTGCCTCGGAGAAGGCTTTTCCCACAGCGAGGCCGCCGCCATCCTCAAACTGCCGTTAGGCACGGTGAAGTCGCATGTGACGCGCGGGCGTGAGCGGCTGCTTCAGGCGTTGGAGACGAGAGATGAAGAGTGAAGCCCGCCTCCAGCGCGCCCTGGCGGCCGAACGCGCCCCCCGCCGCGACCCAAGCTTTACGCTGGCGGTCATGCGCGAGGCAGAGGCGCGTCGCTTCAGGCTGCAGACGGCAAATGGAGTGTTAAGGAGCGTCGGCATCGCCGTAGCCGGGTCTGCCATCCTGGTTCCGCTGGCCGGCTGGGCGGGGTCCGATCCGGCCGGGCTGCAGGACGGCGTCCTGGCCGCCGCCGGGCTGATCGGCCTCGTGGCCGGAGCGCGGTTGATGGCCGCACGGGCCGGCGCCCTGTTGCGCCGCTGACAGAATTGCATCCAACTCACCCCAAAGGCGCATCTAGACTGCAAAGGGGCTTTAGACCCCGGGCTATGGAGATCCTAATGGGTGCGGATGTTTTTGTTCCGTTTGTCTTTTTTGGCTTTCTCGGGGCCGTCATTCTGGTGCCGATCTGGCTCAAGGAACGGACCAAGCAATCGGCTCACGCCCTGATTTCGCAGGCGCTGGAGAAGGGCCAGCAGCTCGACCCGGCGCTGCTGCGCCAGCTGACCGAGGGCGCGACCAAGCCGCCCAAGGACCGGGCCCGCAGCACCCTCGGCAGCGGCGTCGTCCTGCTGGCGCTGGCGATCGGCTTCGTCATCGGCGGCTTTGCGATCCGAGATTTCTCTGGCGAGGTCGAGCCGGGTATGCTGGTTCCGGCGGCGATCCTCGGCACCTTGGCGATCGCCTTTATCTTCCTGGCGATGGTCGATTATGCCTCGAAGAAGAAGGAGCAGTGAGTTGATCCGTGGCGTCGCGAGGGGGTCTCAATCTGGCCGAAGCTACCGAGGCCGCGCTGATTATCGCGGCCCAGGCGAGAAACCAGGCGGCGTTCGGTGAACTGGTTAAGCGCCGGCAAGGATGGGCCCGCGCTTTGCTGAGGAGGATGTGTCAGAGCCACGCCGAAGCTGATGATCTCGCTCAAGAGGCCTTCATCAAGGCGTGGGATAAGTTGAACGACCTCGAAACTCCGGCGGCTTTTCCGGGTTGGTTTCGACGGATCGCGGTGACCACGTTCCTGATGGCCAAACGCCGCCAGAAGGCCGTGTTCGAGGAGATCGACGACGCGTCCCCGATCGCGTCGGAGGACTCCACCCCGGAGGCCGCGGCCGGAGCGAAGATCGACCTGGAAAAGGCTCTTGCCAGGTTGTCGGATGCTGAGAGACTGTGCGTGACGCTGAACCACGGAGAAGGGCTCAGTCACGCGGAGATAGTAGAAATCACCGGTCTTCCCCTCGGCACGGTGAAATCCCACGTACTAAGGGGGACGGACAAACTGAGACGGCTATTGGAACCCCAATGACGGACTTTGACGCCCTTCTGAAGCGCTCTTTCGCGGAAGCTGCCGAACCGGTGGATGACGGCTTCACCGTGAAGATCGAGCACGCCGTGGCGCGCCGCGAGTCGGCGCTGAAGGTCCGCAACCTGGCGCAGACTGTCGGCATGGCCGCGGCCGGCGCCGCGCTCATCTACGGCGGCTACGCCTTCTACGGCGCGTTCGGACAAGAAGTCGTCGCTTCGGCCGGTCTTGAAGTCGCCCGCGCTCATGGCGCGCTGAATTCTGCGCCCTCGCTCGGCGACGCCGCCCAGGGCGTGCTGCAATCGCTCGGCACGGGCATGACCCAGATCATGCTGATGACCGCGGCCGCGCTCGCTGGCGGCGCCGTCGTCTATCGCACGACGCAGGAATAGGTCCGCGTCCAACCAGATTGAAGCAAGGGCGGCTCTAGCGGGCCGCCCTTCGCGTTTGCGCCCTCGTTTCTGCCCTCTGGGGACGAAGCTGGCGCCGCAGCGCAGCAAAGGCTAGGACTACCCTCCCCGAAACGAGGGCGAGCATGTCCCGTCACACCCAAGTCCGCCGCATCACCGCGCCTGAGATCACCGCCCGCAAAGGCGGCGATCCGATCGTCTGCCTCACCGCCTACACTGCGCCCGTTGCGGAAATCCTCGACCCGCATTGCGACCTGCTGCTGGTCGGCGACAGCGTCGGCATGGTCGTGCACGGCCTGCCCAACACCGTCGGCGTCACGCTCGAGATGATGATCATGCACGGCCAGGCGGTCATGCGCGGCTCGGAGCGCGCCATGGTGGTCGTGGACATGCCGTTCGGCAGTTACGAAGGCGATCCGAAGGACGCCTTCGCGAACGCAACACGCCTGCTCAAGGAAACCGGCGCCCAGGCGGTTAAGGTCGAAGCCGGGCCCCAGATCGCCGCCACCATCGCCTATTTGGTTGACCGCGGCATCCCAGTCATGGGCCATGTCGGCCTGCGGCCGCAGGCGGTGAACGTGGACGGTAAGTTCCGAGCCAAGGGCCGCACCCAGGACGAGCGCGAGAAGGTCATGGCCGAAGCCAAGGCCGCCGACGCGGCCGGGGCTTTCGCCATCGTCGTCGAGGGTGTCGACGAAACCCTGGCCCCCGAGATCACAGCCGCGGTCGGCGTCCCGACCATCGGCATCGGCGCTTCGGCCCAGTGCGACGGCCAGATCCTGGTCACCGACGATATGCTTGGCCTGTTCGACTGGACCCCCAAATTCGTCCGCCGGTACGGCGACATCAAAGGGGCGATCGACAAGGCCGTCTCCGAATATGCAGCCGACGTCCGCGGCCGCCGTTTTCCTGCCGCAGCCGAGACCTATGCCCTGCGGGTCAACTCGGCGCCGCAAGCGCGCGTTGCCCGGGGCGACAAGCGCGGCTAGCTTGCCGGCGATTTTGGGGGACGAGTCCGCTGCCATGAGCGGGCGAGCGGGTTCGAGGATTAGCGGCGCGTGACGAACGAAACCGACAGTTTTGTCCAGGAAGTCGATGAGAGCTTGCGCCAGGACCGCGCGCTCGCATTGGCGAAGAAGTATGGGCCGTACCTGATCGGCCTGTTCGTGATTTTCCTGCTTGCGATCGGCGGCTGGCAATGGTGGCAGGGCGAGCAGCTCAAGCGCCAGCGCGCCCAGTCCGAGGCTTTGGTCGCCGCGCTCGAGATGGTCCAGGCCGGCAACGTCGACGGCGCCAAAGCCGAGCTCGAGCGGCTGAGCGGCGAAGGTCCGCGCGCCTATCGCGCGATGGCGCGGATGCACCGCGCCGCCATCCTGCAGGAGCAGGGCGAACTGGAAGCGGCGCTCGCCGAATTCGAGCAGGCGGCCGATGTCGCGAACGATCCGATCATGCGCGACACGGCGCGGCTGCGCGCCGCCTACATCGCCGCCGAGACCGAAGAGTTCGCGGCTCTGCAGGCGCGGCTTCAGCCGCTGATTGACTCTGAAAGCAGGCTCTCCTTCCTCGCGCGCGAACTGCTGGCGGTTGAGGCTTGGCAAGCCGGCCAGACCGACCTCGCGCGCTCGACGCTCGAAAATCTCACGCTCGCGTTCGACGCGCCGGAAACGGTGCGCCAGCGCGCGCAGCTTGCCCTTTCCGTCATTGGCCCCGCGCCAGCAGACTCAGCGGACGGCGCCCAAAATGCGCCAGCGCCCTCCGAAGGAGAAAATTGATGAGCCGTCACTTGGGCCGCTTCGGCCCGCTCGCTGTACTCGCGGCCGCTGCGGCGCTGTCCGCATGCTCGACCATCAGCCGCGTGGGCGATGCGATCAATCCGTTCGACGGCGGCGACGCTCCGGCCGAAACGGCGCCGCAGGACGGGCGCGTTTCGATCCTGACCTTCGAACAACAGCTGACGCCCGATCCCACCCTCGCTGCACGCACGATCGCCGTGCCGCCGATGACGTCGGTGGTGGAATGGACTCAGCCGGGCGGGACGGCCGACAATTCGCCCCCGCACGGTTCGGGGGCGGCGGTGCTCGAACAGGCGTGGCGCGTCAATCTCGGCCAGGGCTCGAATGACCGCGCCCAGATCGCCGCGCCGCCGGTGATCGCCGACGGCAATCTCTACTTCCTCGACGCCGATCACCGCGTGCACGCCATCCGCGCAAGCAACGGCGATCGGCTGTGGACCGAGCAGCTGCGCCCGAGCGAGGGCCGTGACCGGGTCGCGCGCGGCGGCGGCGTCGCCGCAGCAGGCGGCCGCGTGTTCGTCACCACCGGGTTCGGCTTCGTCGTCGCGCTCGACGGGCAGACCGGCGACGAGGTTTGGCGCGCGCAATCGGACGCGCCGTTCCAGTCGGCGCCGACGGTCGCCGGCGGGCGTGTGTTCGCCATCACCAACGACAGCGAACTGATCGGCATGGACGCCAACACCGGCAATGTGATCTGGAACTACCAAGCCATCGCCGAGCCGGCGCGAATCCTCTCGGCGCCGAGCGTGGCGGTCGACGGCGAAACCGTCGTGGCGCCGTTTGCGTCCGGCGAAGTGGTGGCGCTGCTCGCCGGCAATGGCCGGCGTCTTTGGTCAGACTCGCTCTCCCGGGCCGGGCGGCTGACTTCGCTCTCTGCGATCAATGACATTGCCGGCCGGCCGGTGGTCGATAACGGCGTCGTCTACGCCGCCAGCCATTCCGGCGTGCTCGCCGGTATCGACCTGCGCACCGGCCAGCGCGGCTGGGCCCGTCCGTTCGCGTCCACGCAGACGCCGTGGATCGCCGGTGATGTGCTTTACGCCGTCAGCGTCGACGGCGAACTCGCCGCTTTCGATCGGGTGACCGGCAACATCTATTGGGTGCAGCAGCTGCGCCGCTACGAAGAGGAAGACGAGCGTAAGGGGCGCGTCGCCTGGGTCGGCCCGATCATGATGGGCGGGCGCCTGGTGCTCGCGAACTCGCTTGGCGAAGTGATCTCGGTGTCGCCCGAGAACGGCCAGACCGTGGCGACGGCCGATGTCCGTCAGCCCGTCTTCATCCCGCCGATCGCCGCGAACGACCAGATCTACATCGTCACCGACGAGGCTCGGCTCGTCGTCCTTCGTTGATGTTGGCCGTCCATGACGATCAAGCTCGCGATCGTCGGGCGGCCGAATGTCGGCAAATCGACGCTCTTTAATCGCCTCGCCGGCAAGAAGCTGGCGATCGTGGATGACACGCCGGGCGTTACGCGCGACCGGCGCGAGGCGCAGGGGCGGCTCGGCGACCTCGACTTCACCTTGGTCGACACCGCCGGCTTCGAGGACCTGACCGACGCCTCGCTCGAAGCGCGCATGCGCGCACAGACCGAAATCGCGATCCGCGAAGCCGACATCATCCTCTTCCTGATCGACGCGCGCGCCGGCGTGCTGCCGCTCGACGAGGCGTTCGCTTCGCTGTTGCGGCGGGCGGACAAGCCGGTCGTGCTCGCCGCCAACAAGGCCGAGGGACGCGCCGGCGATGTGGGCATCAACGAAGCGTTTGCGCTCGGTCTCGGCGAGCCGATCCCGCTCTCGGCCGAACACGGCGAGGGCATGGCGGAGCTTTACGCCGCCCTCGCCGCGCACGCCCCGGAGCCGGAGGATGAGGACGCGGAGAAGCGCGAGCGGCCGATCCAGCTCACGATCGTCGGCCGTCCCAACGCCGGCAAGTCGACGCTCGTCAACGCGCTGATCGGCGAAGACCGTTTGCTGGTCGGCCCCGAAGCCGGCATCACGCGCGACAGCATCGCCATCGACTGGGCCTGGCAGGGCAAGCCGTATCGCCTGATCGACACCGCCGGCATGCGCAAGAAAGCGAAGGTGCAGGCCAAGCTCGAACGCATGTCGGTCGGCGATACGCTGAACGCGATCCGCTTCGCCGATGTCTGCGTGCTGGTGATGGACGCCAACGAGGCGTTCGAAAAGCAAGATCTCTCGATCGCCGACCTTGTCGTCCGCGAGGGCCGCGGCCTCGTGTTCGTGCTGGCGAAGTGGGACACGATCGCCGATCCGCGGGCGCACTTCGAGGAGATGAAGCTCGTTGCGCGCGAGAGCCTGCCGCAGGCCCGCGGCGCGCCGATCGTCACTGTCGCGGCGCAGTCGGGCGTCGGTCTCGACCGGCTGATGAAGGCGGTCGAACAGGCGCACACCGACTGGACCGCGCGGGTCAAGACCAAAGACCTGAACGACTGGCTCTACGCCACGATCGCCCGCCATCCGCCGCCGGCTGTGCGCGGCAAGCGCATCAAGCCGCGCTATCTCACCCAGATCAAATCGCGTCCGCCCACTTTCGTGCTGATCGCCTCGCGCGCCGAGGAGATGCCGGAAAGCTACAAGCGCTATCTCGTCAACGGCCTGCGCGACGCCTTCGACCTGCACGCTTCGCCGATCCGGCTGATCGTCAAAGCAGGCAAGAACCCGTTCGCGGACGAAGCCGGTTAAGTCGGGCGGATGCTGGCGCGCAGCGCCGGCGGGCAATCGTTGCCGAGCAGATTGCAGAATTCGGATGCGAGCCGCTGTTGCAGGCGCGCCTGCATCCGCGGGCCCGCCGCTTGCATTTCGCGATGGAGGATCGCGTTGAGCGCTCCGCCGGAGCGCATCAGCGCCTGGGCGCCGGGGCGCTGCTCCATCGCCTCGAGTTCGGCGCGCTCTTCAGCGGTGAAAACCGGCTGATAGTCGTGCGGGTCGCCATTGTTTTCCGCCGCCTGCTGAGCCATCGCCTGAATGTGGCGTTGCCACAGCGGCAGACGGATCAGGTCGGCATAGTCGCGCAGCTCTTCGGGCGTGAACAGAGCAGAGATCTCCGGCGCGATGTTGCTCGACATGGTGTCCGCTTCGGCGATGACTTCATCGCGCATCAGCTCCGGCGTGCGCGCGATCAGCGCATCGAGATCCGCGCGCCGGCGTTCGCCGCCAAGGCGATAGAGGTCGGAGCTGGTGATGGTTTGGCGATAGATCGGCAGATAGTGCTCGGCCATTGCATCGAACATGCCGCTGTCGAAGAAGAGCGCCTGGTAGACGTCGCGCAGCGCCGAAGCGGTCTCCTCGGGCGCAGCGGCTTCGGCGGCCGGGACGTGTACGGTCTGTTGGGCTTGCGCCGGAACGGAGGCGGCCGCCAGACAGAGCCCGAGAACGATGACGCGGATGATCATGAATGCCTCCCGCTTCACAGCCTAGCATTGGTCCTTGGGCGCTCAATCGAAGAATGCTCAGGTCGTGGTGAAAACGAACTCCGTGCGGCTCCCGTAGGCGTCGCCGGGGCGCAGCAGCGTCGACGGAAAGTCGGGCCGGTTTGGCGAATTGGGAAAGTGTTGCGGCTCGAGGCACAGCCCCGCGCGTCGGCCAAATCCGCCCGCCGCGCCATCCAGATGATTGCCGCTATAGAATTGCAGGCCCGGTTCGGTGGTCCAGACCTCCATCGCCCGCCCGCTTGCGGGATCGCGCAACAGAGCGGCCTGGCCTAAAGCGCCGGCTGCGGTCTTGTTCAGCACGAAAGTATGATCGTACCCGCCGCCGACGCGCAGCTGCGCGTCGTCCGTGCCGATCCGCGCGCCGACGAGGCGGGCGGTGCGGAAGTCGAAGGGCGTGTCCTCGACTGGCTTGGGATCGCCGACGGGAATCAGCTCTTCGTCGACGGGCATGAAGCGGTCGGCGTTGATCGTCAGCTCGTGCGTCTCGACGTTGCGCAGCGCAGCGCCGCTCAGATTGAAATAGGAATGATGCGTGAGATTGACGTGCGTCGGCTTCGTCGCACGGGCGCGATAGGCGATCGTCAGCCGATCGCGCGTCAACTCGTAAGCGACTTCGACCTCGAGTTCGCCCGGATAGCCCTCCTCGCCATCGGCGCTCACGTAGCGCAGCACGACGCCGGCGCCGTCCGCGCGTTCGAAGCCTTGCGCGTCCCACACGGCCTTGTCGAAGCCGCGCACGCCGCCATGCAGATGGTTGCACCCGTCGTTCGCCGCGAGCGGATAGTCGCGGCCATCCAACGCGAAGCGGGCGCCGGCGATACGGTTGGCGTAACGCCCGATTGTGGCGCCGAAATAGGGTGTGCCGGCGAGATATGGCGCGAGCGCATCGAACCCAAGCACGATGTTCTCGCATCGCCCGTTCCGATCCGGCGCTTCGAGCCGCATCAGCGTCGCGCCATAGCTCATCACGTCGGCGCGCAGACCGGCCCCGCTGCGCAAGCTGTAGCGCTCCACCTCGCGCCCCTCCGGCGTGCGGCCGAGCGCGTCGACGACGAGAACATCCCGCAAGCACGCCTCCGTTTCGCGCCGTTTATCGCATTTGCCGCGCCAACGGCGCCAATATCGGCTTTGCTATCACGCGCAAAGCCGAGCGGGGGCGTCACATGCGTATAGTCTGGGCCATTCTCGTGGGCGGGCTCGCCGCCGGCGTGCTCGACATCCTCTACGCCTTCGTCGTTTATGGCCCGCTGAGCTACGGCCTGTCGCCGGCGGAGGTGCTCCAATCGGTCGCCGCCGGCTGGATCGGCCGCGACGCCGCCGGCGCCGGCGGCTGGAACACGGCCGCGCTCGGCCTCGGCACGCATTTCTTCATCGCAACCGCGATGGCCGCCGTCTACGTGCTCGCCGCAACGCGCATGCGCGCGCTCACGGCCCGGCCTTGGCTCTGGGGCTTCCTTTACGGTCTCGTCCTCTACGTCGCGATGAACTACGTCGTCGTGCCGCTCTCGGCCTCGGCCACGGGCGCTTTCCCGGCCGACGCCGCTGAAGCCGGCGCCCGGTTGCAGAGCGCGTTCAGCAGCCTGAGGCCGCTCGGTCTGCTCCAGCTGCTGGGCACGATCTTCACCCACACCGCCTTCGTCGGCATCCCGATCGCACTGGCGGCTCGGCGCTTCGGGCGCGCCGCGTGATCAGCGGGTCCAGCGCGGACAATCTTCGCCGCTGATCTCGCATAAGCCCAAGGTGAACTCGCGCTCGAACGCAGGCACGAACGTCTCGAACTCGGCCAGCATGATGGCGTCGAACGCGTCGGCCTTTTCGTCGAACACTCTCCCGCCCGGGCCTTCCATGAAGGCTGCGAGCGTCATCAGTTCGGAATTGGTGTAGTTGGCGACGTCGAGCGTCTTGCCGCTGCCGCCGCGTCCCACCCATTCGCGCATCATTCGCAGGAATAACGCGCTCGTGTCTTCGCCGAGCACGAAATCCTGCAGCGCGGCCAGCTCTTCGGCCGACAGCGTTGTCTGCAGAGCGTCGGCGACGCGCGTGACGATCTGCGGCCGCGCGCGTTCGAGCGCGGCGGCGAAACGGCTGTCGAACTCGGCCATGTAAGCCCGCGCGGCCTCGGCGCGCTGCGGATCGAGGCCGCGGGTCAGCCTTCGAAGCCCGCGCTCACGATGGTCGGGATCCATGTAAGGCTCGACTTCCGCGATCGAAGCGACGAACAGGCCCGACTCGAACAGCATGATATCGAGCGCGCGTTCTGTGCGTTGCTGTGCTTCGTCGGCTTGCGCGTGTTGAACCGCCGCCGGCGCGGCGGTGTCAGCGAACGCCATTCCGCGAATGCCGCAGCTCAGCAGCGCCACGGCCGTCAGTATCGTCACGCGCATGTCGAACCTCCCACCCGCGACCACGCCGGCCCGCTCTTATCGGAGCGACATTTCTCGCATGTCTTCCGGACAATGCTCGCCAGACACGGCGCACAATTCGGAGAAAAATCGCCTCCTGATCGGCGGCTCGATCGAAGCGAGCGCTTCCTCGTTGATCCGCTCGGTCGCGGCGTGGAGTGCGTCGAGGCGATCGTTCATGGCGCGCCCGGCTGGCGTGACTAGGAATGCGTCGATCGCGCTCTGTGTCGTGGCTGCAGCGGCGCGACCTGCGTCTGACCGCCTTCGATGGCGTCGATCCCTGCCGCCGCGCCGTGCGCCAGCATCAGCTGACCCGCCTCGGTGCGGAGAAAGGCGGTCATCTCCGTCAGCTCCGATTCATTGAAGAGCTCGAGCATACGCGGCGCGCCCGCTGCGATGATCGCCGGCGTTGCGCGGACAAGTTCTTCGCCGGCGATCACCGGTAGGCGCTCGAACACGGCGTCGAGCGCGCGCTGATCCGCAGGAGAGAGAGCCGCATAGAACGGTTCCGACGTGATGTCGGCGCGCAGTTGCGGCAACGGCGCGCGTACCGCGCTTTGCAACAGAGTCGGAGCCCATCCGCTTTCGAACATGAACGCATTCAAGAAGTCGCGCGCGGCAAAGGTCGCGCTGTTCGCTTGCGCCTGTTCGGGCGCGGCAATCCGCTCGGCGGTCTGTGCGAACGAAGGCCGCGCATCGGCGATCAAAAGCGCCAGCGCCAGGATTAGAATCAGCCGCAACACACCCTCCCGCTGCGCACTGACGCGAAGCTTAGGCGAGCACGCGGGTTTGGGCTAGAGCGCTTGCCCCGCAGCCCAGCCGCTCGACCAGGCCCATTGGAAATTGTAGCCGCCGAGCCAGCCGGTGACGTCGACCGCTTCGCCGATGAAGAAGAGGCCGGAAACGGCGCGGGTCTCCATCGTCTGTTGCGACAGCGCGTCCGTATCGATGCCGCCGACCATCACTTCGGCTTTCGCATAGCCTTCGTCGCCGATCGGCGTCAGCGGCCACGCCTTCAGCCTGCGCGCCGCCTCGATCAGCGCCGCATCCTTCATGTCGCCGACCGCGCCGTGCGGCAGCTGTTCGGCCAGCGCCGCGGCCAGCCGCTCGGACAAGAGCTCCGCCAGAATGCTCTTCAGCTGCGCCTTTGGCCGCTCGCGCTTGCGCTGCGCCAAGGCGTCTTCATCCGCCTGCGGCAGCCAATCAATCACGATAGCCTCGCCCGGCGCGCGATAGGACGACGCCTGCAGCACCGAAGGTCCCGAAAGCCCGCGGTGCGTGAAAAGCGCCGCTTCACGGAATGCGGCCTTGCCGGCGCGCACGGTGACGTCCGCCGAAACCCCGCTCAGCGGCCGCATCCAGCCAAGGTCGCCTTCGCCGAATGTCAGCGGCACGAGGCCGGGCCGGGTCGGCGTAACGGGCAGGCCGAATTGCTTGGCGATCTCGAACGCAAAGCCGCCGGCGCCGAGCTTGGGGATCGACAAGCCGCCCGTGGCGATCGTCAGCGTTTCGCTGTCGAACGCGCCGGCGCTGGTTTCCACGCTGAAGCGCTCAGCGCGCCGCACATCGCGCACGCGCACGCCGCAGCGCACCTCGACACCGGCCGCCGCGCATTCGTCCAGCAGCATGCGCACGATCCTCTGCGACGAGCGCGCGCCTTCGCAGAACAGCTGTCCCAAAGTCTTTTCGTAGAACGGGATGCGATGCTTCTGCACCAGCGCAGTGAAGTCGTGTTGCGTATGCCGCGCCAGCGCCGAGCGCGCGAAATGCGGATTGGCGGAGATGAACCGCTCCGGCGCCGCATTGAGATTGGTGAAGTTGCAGCGCCCGCCGCCCGAGATCAGAATTTTCGCGCCGACCTCGGCGTTGTGCTCCAGCACCAGAACGCGCCGCCCGCGCCGCCCGGCATGGAACGCCGCATAGAGCCCCGCAGCGCCGCCGCCGATGATGATGGCGTCGTACCGCTGCATCGCGTTCAGCGCTCGAACTGCACCCAAGCGCCGTTTTGCGTGTAGCCGGGCGCCAGCATATCCACGATCGCCGGCGCGACTTCTTCCGGCGCCGGCAGCGTCATCGGGTCTTCGCCGGGAAACGCCTTCTGCCGCATCGCCGTGCGCGTGGCGCCAGGATTGAACAGATTGGCCTTGATCGGTGTCACGTTGAGTTCGGCTGCATACGAGGTCACCAGCGCATCGAGCGCGGCTTTGGAGGCGGCGTAGGGCGCCCAGTACGCCTTCGGGTTCTTCGACGCGCCCGAAGTGATGAACACCGCCCGTCCCGCATCGCTCTCGCGCAGCAGCGGGTGCAGCGCGCGGATGAGGCGCTGGTTGGCGAGATAATTCACCAACGTCGTCTCATCCATGACCGACGGCGTGATCTGATGCACCGGCGTCAGCGCGCCGAGCACGCCGGCGCAGGCGGCGAGGCCGTCGAGCCTGCCGAAGCGCTCGAACAGCGGCGCCGCCAGCTGATCGATGGCATTGAGATCGCGCAGGTCGAGCGGGATCAAAGTCGCTTCGCCGCCTTCGGCGCGGATGCGGTCGTCGAGCTGCTCGAGCGCCTTCTGCGCGCGCGCGACGGCGATCACGCGCCAGCCGCGCCGCGCCAATTCCAGCGCCACGGCTTTGCCAATGCCCCGCGACGCGCCGGTTACCAGCGCGATGCGTTTGCCGTCGGTCATGGGCCGTTACTCCGCCGCTTCTTCAGCCAGTAGCGAGAGCTGATAATCGCGTGAAGCGCGGTCGGTGGAATGGTCGAGCAGCGGCGTCGGATAATCGCCGGTGAAGGCGTGGTCGGTGAATTGCGGATTGCCGGCGTTGCGCTGGCCTTCGCCCATCGCCCGGTAGAGCCCGTCCACCGAGAGAAAGCCGAGCGATTCCACTTCCAGCGACTTGCGCATCTCTTCGATCGTCATCTGCGCGGCCATCAGCTGGTCCACGCTCGGCATGTCGATGCCGTAGAAATCAGGATGCTTGATCGGCGGCGAGGCGCTGCGGAAGTGGACTTCCTTGGCGCCCGCTTCGCGCACCATCTGCACGATCTTGCGCGAGGTGGTGCCGCGCACGATCGAGTCGTCGACGAGCACGACGCGCTTGCCCTTGATCGCGTCGCGATTGGCCGAGTGCTTGAGGCGCACGCCGAGCGCGCGGATTTCCTGCTTCGGCTGGATAAAGGTGCGGCCGACATAATGGTTGCGAATGATGCCGAGCTCGTACGGGATGCCGCTCTCGGCGGCGAAGCCCATCGCCGCCGGCACGCCGGAGTCCGGCACCGGCACGATCACGTCGGCTTCGACCCCGGTCTCGCGCGCCAGCTCGCGGCCCATGCGCTTCCTGATGTCGTAGACGCTGCGTCCGTCGATCACCGAATCCGGCCGGGCGAAATAGACGAACTCGAAGATGCACGGCCGCGCCTTGCGCCGCGGGAACGGGAAGTGGCTGTCGATGCGGACCTTGCCCGCCTCGCGCGTGATCACAACGACTTCGCCCGGCTCGATCGTGCGCACGAACTTCGCGCCGATCATGTCGAGCGCGCAGGTTTCCGAGGCGAGGATCGGCGCGCCGTCGCGGTCGCCCAGCACCAGCGGCCGGATGCCGACCGGATCGCGGGCGGCGATCATCATATTGGTGGTGAGGCAGATGACGGCGTAGGCGCCCTGGATCTGGTGCAGCGCCTCGACGAAGCGGTCGACCACCTTGGCTTTCCGCGACTTCGCGATCAGCTGCAGGATGCATTCGGTGTCGGAGGTCGACTGAAAGATCGCCCCGTCGTCCACCAGGCGTTCGCGCAGGTCGCGGGCGTTGGTGAGATTGCCGTTATGCGCGAGCGCGAAGCCGCCGAGCGCCAGATCGGCGAACAGGGGCTGCACGTTGCGGAGGATGGTGCCGCCCGAAGTGGCGTAGCGCGTGTGGCCGATGGCCGAATTGCCGGGCAGGCGGCGCGGCACGTCGGCGCCGGAGAAGTGCTCGCCGACGAGACCCAGGTGCCGCTCGTGATGAAAGCGCCCGTCATAGGAGACGATGCCGCAGCCTTCCTGGCCGCGATGCTGTAGCCCGTGCAGACCGAGCGCAGTGAGCACCGCAGCGTCTTCCGAGCCGAACACGCCGAACACGCCGCACTCCTCGCGCGGCTTGTCGTCGAATTCCCATTTGTCGAAGGGCGCCGCCGGGTCCGCCGGCGCCGTCTGGAAGCGAAGGGAGGGGCGCTCGGCGCTCATTCGGTCCTCAGCGTTACGGCGTCGGCTCTGCCGCCGGTTCGGGCGGGGCTTGTTCAGCCGGCGGGATCGGGGCCGACTCGCCCCTCTGCCGGTTGATTATATCACGCGCGCGGTCGCCGGCCCGGGGCAGCACTGCGCCCAGAGCCGAAGCCACACCGCCATAGATAGGATAGGTCCGCGCGCAGCGAATACCCGCTTGCAGCGGATCGTATGTCGCACGGCACTCGGTCGGGTTCGACGGCGGACGCGCCGGAACCTCGTCATCGGTGGCTTGGCGCATCACCAGGACGCCCAGCGCCACCACGACGACGCCGCGCAGAATGCCAAAGGCGAGGCCCGCGGCGCGGTCGAAGGAGCCGATCTCGGTCGACTGGTGGGCGGTTTTGGCCACCGTCGAAACGATCACCGTGATGATGATGAACACGATCAGGAAGATCAGCAGGCCTGCCGCCACGGCGGCCAACCAGCCGGAGAGCGGCGTCGCCCCTTCGATGAGCGGCGCGCCCAGGCGGGCGAAGAAGACGCCGGCGATGGCGCCGCCAATGAAGGCGATGATCGAGAACACCTCGCGGATCAGGCCCCTGGCGAAGGCCATCACGCCGGAAAGCCCCAGCACCACCAGAGCCGCGAAATCGAACCAAGTCAGGCCGAGATCCATTGCTCGCTCCCCACTGTCCCACGGACGTTGTGCCCGCTGCCCGGACGGATGTTTCGTGAACCGCGCATCTGAGCGCAAGCGATAGTCGCCGGAGGGGGCGAAATAAAGCCGGGCGGACGGCATATCGCGGCGCTCGGGCGCCCGGTCGATGCGCGGGCGCACTGGCGCGCCAGGGGCGCCAAGCTCCGGCCATGATCACAGAACTCGTTCTCGCCGCCGCCATGGCCGCCGAGTCGCCGCAGGCGCCGCCGGCGCGCGAACTCGCCCCTGGCGTGCATCTCATTCCGGGCGCCATCTTGCCGGGGCGGGGGCCCGACGGAAACACCGTAATCTTCGAAGCGCCGGACGGGCTCATCGTCGTCGATACCGGCCGGCACGATTGGCACAGCGATGCGATCGTTTCGTTCGCGGCGACGCGCCAGCAGCCGGTCGCGGCGATTTTCAACACGCATTGGCATCTCGATCATTCGAGCGGCAACGGCCGGATGAAATCGATCTTTCCGGATGCGCCGGTCTACGCCACGCGCGCCATCGAGGGCGCGCTGGCGCCGGGCGGTTTTTTGGTGCGCAATCTCGAACGCACGCGCGAACGCGCCGCCGATCCGGCGACGCCCGAAGGCGAGCGCGAGGAGATGCGCATCTATTTGGCGACGATGGAGGACAGGCGGAGCCTTCTTCCCGACGTTGCGATTGAACGGGCGCGCCGCATGCGCATCGCCGGACGGCGGCTCGATGTGCGCGTCACCGATGGGGCGGTCTCGGCGGCGGACATCTGGCTTTACGACCGCAGGACGCGCATTGCAGTGCTCGGCGATCTGGTGACGCTGCCGGCGCCGTTCTTCGAAAGCGCTTGCCCGGATGCTTGGCGGGCTGAGCTCGATGCGGCGTGGGCGACGCCGTTCCGGCTTGCCGTGCCCGGACACGGCGAGCCGATGACGCGCGATCAGTTCAACACCTATCGGCTGGCCTTTGGGGCGTTCATCGATTGCGTGAACAGCGCGGCCGAGGCGGCGCGTTGCGCGAGCGGTTGGGGAGACGCCGTGGCGCAGCTAGTGGCGAATGACACAGCGCGCGCAGAAGCGCGTGCGTATGCGGACTACTATGTCGGCTTCCTGCGTCAGAACGGCGGCGCGAGTCCCGATTGCGCAAACTGAGCGCTGGCGCTTGCGCTAGGCGAGGCTCGGCGCAAGGGAAGAAGCGAGGATAAGCCGGCGCGCTATCCCCCTAAGCTGCGGCCAAAATCACAATCCAATCAACGCCCACGCGGAAAGCGAGGGCGATTCAATCCGACCGCGCTTGAGCGGGCGTAGAATGCTGCGCATGAAACTCATCCGATCCACTCCAGCAGCAGAGCGAAAGCTCGCCCGGCTCGCCGCCTGGGCGTGGCTGACGCTCGCGTGGATCGGCGCGACGCTGTTCGGCGAGGCTGTGCGCGTCGACCGCCGCCACATCCGCCGGCGGTTTCGCTGGCTCGAACTCGACCGCATCGCCTACGTCGTCTCTTGGCTCATCATTGGCCGCGGCCACCAGCTGATGCACCGGCTCAACGTCCGACCGCTGCGCAACTATGCGG